>Ga0182016_10000212_pt1 | contig 71056 bp, 54 predicted proteins | sample 712S2MmetaG_FD_120491 | JGI IMG/M metagenome (GOLD analysis project Ga0182016, IMG submission 120491) | Permafrost microbial communities from Stordalen Mire, Sweden - 712S2M metaG | ecosystem: Environmental > Terrestrial > Soil > Wetlands > Permafrost | place: Sweden: Stordalen | collected...
AGACGCAGAGACGCTGAGAAAAACAAAACGTCAAAGTCAAAACCGGAGGGCGCTGAGGTGGCTGAGGACGCGGAGGGGCCGGCTGGCGCAATGTGGCCGTCGGCGAAGAGTTTACAGTAACTCTCTTAACAGTGCTCGCAGCTTGTTTCCTATAGCTCTCCAGTCGACGTTGCGGACGGCGTGATCGTAGGCAGCGCTTGCGATTTGGGCGCGGCGTTCGGGGTCGGCCAGGAGGGTCGCGACTCCGGCGGCGAATGCTTCGGGCGTGTCGCCGACCCAGACGTTGTGGCCGTGGGTGAGGCCGAGACCGGCGCAACCGGAAACCGTCGAGACTACCGCGCGCTGCATGGCCATCGCTTCCAACACCTTTACGTTGGTGCCGGCGGAGACGGTGGTGGGCACCAGGACGAGGTTGGACTCGTCGTAGAGCGGGCGGACATCGGAGACGAATCCGAGCATCCGGATCCGCGGGTCCGGCGCGGGTTCGGGTGAATCGGTGAAGGCTCGCCAGTAGGTGAGGTGGTCGGGTCCGCAGACGACCGTCAGCGTTGTTTGCGGAAATTTGTCGCGCAGGAGAGGCCACACGCGCTCGGTGAAAAAGCGGTAGGCTGCGATGTTGGGGAAGTGGCGAAACGAGCCGATGAACAGGAGGCGCTGGCCGGGCTGTTCGGGCTGCGGGTGAAAGCGCTCCAGGTCGACGCCGTTTTCGATGGGAGTAGACGGGACGGCGGGGCCGAGCAGGGCGGCGTCCTTGGGCGACATCACGAGGACCTGGCGATACTGGCGGACAGCGCGGGTTTCGTAGCGGCGCCATCGGAAGAGATCCCAGCGGGCGGAGAGAGTGCGTTCGCGGCGCGCGATTTGGCCGAAGAGATCGAATGTGACGTCGTGTTCCACCAGGATGTCGCCGCCATACGACGCAAGATGCGTGTATTCGACTTGCAGAAGTTGGAAGTCGAATGTGCTGCGCTCGGCGGTGAGCGCTTGCTGCATGGCAGGCGATTGAAATTCGTGGACTTCGGGGGGCTCGACGGTAGACCAGCGCGGTTCGCGATAACGGGGCTTGCGCACCAGCACGACACGGGCGCAAAACTCCAGTAAGGGCGCGGTGTCGGGCTCTTCGTCGCTGTCGGTGAAGGCGAAGAGCTCGACGTCGAACTCGCGGGCGATCTCGCGGAGCAGGTTGAAAATGCGGACGGCCCCGCCGTGGGAAAGCGGAAAAGGAAAATATGGGGACAGCACGGCGATGCGGCGACGTTCCGGCGAACAGTCTCGGCCTTCGAGCACGCGATAGTCACGCGGCGTGATGGAACGCTCGCGCTTCGGCCAAGGCCACCACCAGGGGCGCAGATAGATGCGATCGAGCGATACTCCGCGCCAGAAGAGGAACGTTGCCAAATCGAGCCGCAGATGGTGGCGCTCCAGCCGCGAGTTGTAGGCCAGAATTTTGCGAGGCGCCAGACGATACGCGGCGCGGCGCAGTGCGCTGGGCCGGCCGCCGAGCATGACCGGCGCGAGCCCAATGCGGAATTTGCGCAGTTCGCGCCGCAGTTTTGGCCAGTTCTCTTCCGTCGCCATGAAATGGCGGCGATCGGGCACGAGGCTGCGGACTTCTTCGGCCATGCGCCGGCACAACTCCGCATCGCCGCTGCAAAAAGTGACCACCACGGCCTCGGGATCTTTGCCCAGCAGCCGGAAGAGCAACTGCTTGAGGCGCTGCTTCACTCCACCGACCTCGATAGCCACAATGCCGCGCAGGCCGCCATGGGGGTGAGCGCCGCGATGGTGGTGACGGGGCCGTAACCGTGGCGATCGATGATGTGGCCGAAGAGTGGGGAGACAACCAGCTGGATGGCGCCGTAAGAAGCCACGAGCATCGACACCGCGAAGGCCGCGCGCGCGCCGCCGAACACATCGAGCGGCAGCGTGTAGGTGTTGACGCTGAACGCCGCCACCGCGAAGATGCTGATGGAAATGCCGGCTGTGGCCCACGCCACGGTGGGAGCTTGCGGAATGGCGGCCGTGACCAGCGAGAGCACGGCAGCGGCGAAGCACACGCGGAAACGCGCCGCCGTGGCCGGCAGTCCGCGATCCATCAGGCGCAAGGAGAACCATCCGCCGAAGAATCCGCCGCCCATGGCGACGAGCGGCGGAATCCAGGTGTACCAAGCTGCCTGCGCGACGGTGAGATGGTGCGCATCCACCAGATACTGCGTGGTCCAGTTGCTCCACAGCGAATAGCCCACCATGCTGAGGCCGTTGGCGGCGACGAATCCCCACAAGCGGCGGTCGCGAAGCATCTCGCTGTGTTTGATGACGGTAGCAGATTTCGCGGCCGGCGGCGTGTGGCGGGCCGCAAAATTCCAGACGGGGATCCAAAGCAGGCCCAGAAGGCCGGTGAGCACGAACGCCTCGCGCCAGCCGTAGCGGACCGCGATCCATGTGGCAATGGGAGGCGCGAGAATCATGCCGAGACTCACGCCTGCCTGATTGATGGCGTTGCCCATGGCGCGCTCGGGCGGCCGCAGATAAGTGTAGATCGCCTTTCCGGCCGACGGAATTCCGCCGGCTTCCGCGATGCCCAGGACTGCGCGGCAGCCCACCAATCCGCCGAGACCGGTGCTGAAGCCGGTGGCGATGCCGGCGGCCGACCACAGGCCAACCGCAAGACTGATGCCGCGATTGAGGCCGATGCGATCGATGACGATGCCGGCGAACGGCGCGCTGGCCGCATAGGTCATGGAGAACGCGCCGAGGATCCAGCCGTACTGCTCGCGCGAGAGATGGAAATCGGAGCGCAGCAGGGGCGCGAGAGTGGCCAGAGACTGACGATCGAGATAGTTGATGGCGGAGGAGAGCACGAAGACGGTGAGAATCCACCAGCGGTAGCGGTCCGCGCCGATGGTTGGGCTCACTGGAACTCGATGGTCGCCACTTCACCCGCGGTCGCCAGGCGGGTATCGGCTTTGGGGAAATATTGGATGGTGACGTGGCGCGGCTTCTGGATGCCGCATCCCAACTGCGCCTGGTTGGAACCGGAGATGACGATCTTGCCGGGGTCGGTGACCAGCAGCTTCAGGGTCTTGTGATTGTCGCCCTCTACGATCAGGCGCGCCGATTTGCCGAGGCAATCGACCTGCTTCAGGTTGCCGACGACTTTGCCGGAAGGGCTGGGGCCCTCCCACCAGGGGACGGCGTCAGCCACCGGCTTGGAGTCGCCATTGTACTTGGCTTCGACTTCGTGCAGGTGCGCCTGGGCCTGCTCCTTCAGCCGCTGGAGCTCGCGAGCGTCCTCCTCCGCCTGGCGGCGCTTCTCCGCCGTTTCGTAATCGAGGCGCTGACCTTCGACCGCCAATCGCGCCTGATGCATGCGGGCACGCTGCGCCGGGTCGGTGGCGGCCTGCTCGCCTTCGCGCCACGCTTTGGCCGCGTCGGCGAAATTATGATCTACGAGATAACATTCCGCCAGCGCCTGCCAGTAAGAGGCGTTGCGGGGATCGCGTTCGGCGGCGGCCTTCCAGTGCATGAGGCGCTTGCGCGGATCGGTGTCGCGCTGCGCCATCATGGCGAAGGGCTCGTCGAGCTTCGGGTTGATGCCGGCGGCGCGCAGGAGCGCTTTGTCGGCCTTTTCGTCGTCCGATTCCAGCCGCGCGTACTCGATGTATGCGCGGGCGCTGGTGGAACCGGCCTCCATGGCGGCGGCGAAGTAGCCGCGCGCCTCGTCGTTATGACGATCGCGCAGGGCCAGCATACCGAGGCCCTCTTCGGACTCGGCGACTTTCAGATGCTCGTTGAGCAGGCTGCGGTATTCGGCGGCGGATTGCTCGCCGGCCAACAAATCGGCGCGCGCGAGACGCATATCGGTATCGGAGATAGGCTTCTCGTGGAAGTCGCTGGGGGCCATGGGGAGGCTGGAGATGGTCCCGGTTTGGAAATTGCCGTCGGCGAAGTGGCGTTTGGCGAGGGCTTCTACTTCGGCGGCCGATTTGCCGAAGGCATTGCGGTAAGCGGCGTCGTCATCGACACCCTTGCGCAGGTTGTAGAGGAGGATGCGGAGCTTTCCGAAGTACTCGGGCGCGACGGCGAGCATGTGAACGCGGGCCCAATCGAGGTCGGGCTGCGCGGGTGGCGCGCCGACGGCGATGTGGATGCCGTGCACCTCAAAGGTGGAGAAGAATTCGACCAGGCCGTGCTCGAAAGCGGCGGGCATGCGAGTGGTGTTGGAGTTGAGGAGGAGGCGAGTAAGTTCGCTGAAGACCGCGGGGTCGACGGGGGCTTTGTCGGCGAGCACGATGGCATAGCGGCCGCGGCCCATGGAGAGCGGCGCGGGCGAGGTCCAGCCCTTGGAATTCTTGAAGACGAGAATGCGGATGGGCTCAGGCGTCTCGAGGTCGTCTTCGCCGACGAGGGTGCCGAGGGCGTGGCGGAATTCCTGGAAGCGGACCATGGTTTCCTGGCCGGTTTTCTCGCTGGCGTCGGTGAGGACCTCGAAGGGGCCGGAGGTGTAGCGGACCCAGTGGTCGGCCGCGAAGAGGGTCGGGACGACGATGAAGAGGAGGGCGCGGCGCATGCCAGCTTTTATTATGGCGCGGAAAGTGGTGGTAAAATGGAGGGACTCGATGGCGCTATCGTCTAACGGTTAGGACAGAGCCCTCTCAAGGCTTAAATACGGGTTCGATTCCCGTTAGCGCTACCACCTAACCGTCATATTTTTCATTAACTTAAGTCGTATTAACTGCTGCGCGTGCAACCATTTGCGACCATTTGCCAAATGTGATGGTTCACCGGAGTCTCTACAGTTTACGGTGTGCGCGTTCAAACTGACATGCCCGAGGCTGGTCTTTGCCAAATAGCGAACAAAACACGAATCCGTACGGCGAGCCCATAAATAGTACCTTGTGGCTGACCGGCAGCGTTGTAGACTAGTTGTTTTCAATGCAATAATTCCAATGGGAAATTCCAGGGAGACCCGCGTCTATATAGATGGAGGCGCAACACCGGAAAGCTTAGGGCTCACGTTGCCGACTGAAATTGACGATAAGGAACTCGGATTGCATGTGGATCTGAAAACGGCAATATGGCCGAGTCCAAGTATTAAAGCTGGTGGCCTGAAGGGCTGGAAAATGCCAGAACGCAAAACAAAAATGCTGATTTTCGGTGCCGAGATGGATGTCGTGGACGTCCCGTTCGAGCCGACCATAGAGCATCTCAATCAGTACAAGCTCGAAGATGGCTCCGTCGTCAACGTGAAGGCCGTGGTTATGTCCTTCATCAGAATAGAGGGGCAATTTACCGCTGAGGGGGCTCCGGTCTATATACCGATCGTTAGCCCGGCGGTGCGCGTCGTCAGTTCTGTGCTGGCATCTCCGAAAGTGGATGTTGAGGAGATTCAATAAAATGGCTGGTCAGTCACTCGTGCTTGGCAGTGTTTCGAACGTGGCCGCGTCTCTGCAACAGGAGCTATCGTTTGCTCTCATTCCGCACGTTGTAGCAAAAAAGCTGCTTTCCGTACCTGAGACTGAGTACGTGTATGTGAGCAATGGTAACGACGGAGTCCGCCATGTATGGACCATCGTAAATTCACCGCCGGAATCGGTTTATGATGCAATTTACGAACAAGAGAAGGAACTGATTGAAGCGTTCAAAACCGTCGAATTTGACTTTCATGTGATCGCACGGGAGGGACGCCCCCTTCGATCGTTGATTACGCTCTCCTGCCAGGGATGGCGTCAACCGGATTGAGTCAACTACAGTGCCGAGCCGAGCAGATCACATCGCACGGGCTGAAGAGAATGAGGCCTTCGCGAAATCATTGGACCAAGCGAAGCCCCTTTACGTTGACTGGGGGATAACTGTTTTGTTTTACTCGGCCCTGCACTACGTTGACGCATACCTAGCGATAAAGCCGCTGCACCCTCCTAATCACGATGCCCGTGATACCGCGATACAGAACAATGGAAGCCTGAGCCCAATCTATAAAGATTATCGAAGACTGAAGGATCAGAGTCGCGCGGCTAGATACGAGATCCCTAATTTTGACCGGTCTCAATTTTCCGCAATGAACCAGCGTTTCGAGAACATCAAGACCCTTGTGCTTTCAAAAATGGGCTGATCGACAGCGGGGCAGGTAACTATGAGATTTTCGCGTTCACTGCATCCCAGCCGTCGGCGGCTGCTACTTCATCTTTCGAGAGTGCATGGCTGTAGATGGTTGCGGTGACATAGACGCTGGAGCGTCCCAAACGCTTGCTTACCGCCGGCAGTGGCACGCCTTCTGAAAGCAGCTGGCTCCCGTGGCTGTGGCGCAGCGTATGAAGGCCGATGCCCTTCAATCCGGCCTTACTGGCTAGCGCGCAGGCCTTGGCGGTCACTGAATCGGGTTTTAGATAGTTTCCATCCGGCGCCGCGAACACGAGGTTTAGATCGTCGCGGTAGTCCGCGCCGAACAGGCGCCGGTTCTCGGCCTGACGGTCGCGGTGCGCGCGCAATACTTCGATCGATGATTTGGCCAGAGAGATCTCGCGCGGCTTGTCGTTCTTGGTGCACTTCACACGCAGGCCTTCTTTCGTTTGTTCCAGGCTCTTCGACAGGCGCAACACGCGGCCCACAAAATCGACGTCGGCCCACGTGAGCGCGAGCAGCTCGCCGCGGCGGCGGCCGGTTGAAACTGCCAGCATGACGAACTCATAAACGTTGTCGTCCGTCCTATCAGCATTCGCCCCGCCAATTCGCGACCTTACAAATGAGGAGCGGGCATGGCAAGATGCTGAACGGCTCGAAACCTTGACTATTGTCGCGGACCGCATTCGCTCGGCTGACACGCCCTCACAATTATTGTGGTTGATCAAAAACGCCTTGCGCCAACATTCGCCTCAGCACCACTCGGAGTCTTTCAACGCACGGTTGATAGAGGTGGAAGCGCAACTCCCCAATTCCGAGGAACTCTCCAGTTTTGACACATTCTGTGCGCCGTATTACGAGCGACGGCACCTGAGCGAAGATTTTTCGGAGTCTGAGCGACTCGCCTGGGGGGAAGTGGTGGAGGGTGCAGGACGATTCAGGGCGGCCCCACCCGAATTACCCGGATATGCTCGCAGCTCTTGAAACTATAGCTCGATTGGCTGAAGAATATGGCATCGAGACAGACGGAGCATCCTACTCCTTCATTCAACTTCTTTGCCGCGATACGGGCTTCTTCAGGAGCTTTATTGATTACGTGCTCCAGGACCATCCGCACTCGCGCCTCGGATTTCAGATTTGTGTTTGTTTGAGGCAGCTCAGAGATTCCGATCTGGACGAATATCAGAGGATCGGTTTGGCCTGCGCAGTTCACGATGACGCGCGGGTAGCTTGGGGAGCGGCTAACGCCGTTTGCATCGGTCCGCAGCGAGGATCTCCTGTCCGCCAAGACCTTGTCATCATTGCCAAGCTCGCCCGCCATTCTGATCCAAGCGTTCGCCGGTTGGCCATTTATGGCGCTGGTGCCATGGCCCATGAATCGGCGTTCACAAAGGACGCGATACAGATTATCGCCGAGGTTGATATTGCCGGATCGGCGCGCATTGCAGACGAGATTTGTGATGCCTTCGGTCAGCGTGGACTCTCCGTCACGGAGTTGACGCGACGCCAAATTGACGAGATCCTCAGGCAGTTTGTGGAAATCGATAGGCTCAGAAATCACGAATACGAAGTGTTCTTGTCGAAGATTGGAGAGTACGCACCTGATCTCCTATTCCGTTATTTGTTGAAACGTCTTCGCCGATTTAGCGAATTGCCGGGCCGGCGGGGGTTTAGATACCTTGTCTGGAGGGATGAATCACCGCGACATTACTTCCGGAAAGCCAGCGTTCCCGCTGGCGCCGCAGATCAGCTGAGGGAGGCGCGGGACACCCTACTGTGCGACGACGTTCCTACAAGTTACGTGGCGAGTCTGTTCTGGGTATTCGGCAATGCCGCTGGAGCGGCTGAGCAGGCCCTGCAAGAATGGCTTAGTTCGGGAGAGCCCAAGAAAATGCAGCGTGCCGAATATCTTGCGGATGTACGGCGGAGCTTCGTTGACGATAGTACGTAGCCGCCTACTGGGTGCGCTGAACGGTCAAAGCAGATTGGATGTACTGTGAGGTTCCGGCAAGCCTGCATGACCGCGCCCGCCCGGAACTGATAACGTCGTTCTTGCCCGCTACAGGGCGAGGAGTTCAATAAAATATAAGGAGCGCAGTCGCGGAGGATTCAACTTCGTCTCGGCGCGGTGTTGAGGTAAGTAAGAGGTCACTAAGTAGAGAGCCGCATGCTGGTCAACCTGGCGACGACGGCCTCTCTCGAGGCCTCGTCGCCACGTCACCGATTCACATGGAAGGGGCATGAGAGGACGTGAGCAACCCCACCCGGTGCGCAAAGAACCGGGCAAATTCCAGTGACAAGCGCGGATTCCCGCGCACGCTCGGCGATAGTTTTCACCGTCCGCTTACTTATCGTTTCTTTTGGATTTCTTTTTGAAATGAGTTCATCAGGTCCGATAACAGCCCAACATCTTCCTAACTCGACCAACACTGAGTTAAGGTGGATAGTGCGAAGAGCACACATGCCAACCAAACTCACTCCACAAATCATCAACGCCGCTATCGACGGCTTCGAGACACAGAAGCAGCACATTGACTCCAAGATTGCCGAACTCCGGGCCATGCTGCCGGGTGGCTCCGATAAGTCTGTCAGCACTGCCGAAGCGCCGGCGCGTAAGCGCAAGAGATTCTCTGCGGCGGCTCGAAAACGCATGAAGGAAGCCCAGCAGCGGAGATGGGCCAAGATCCGCGGAGAAGCTGCGCCGGCGGCAAAGACAGCGGAAGTGGCGAAGCCCAAACGAAAACTGAGCAAAGCTGGCAGGGCGAACATCGTGGCCGCTTTGAAGAGACGGTGGGCTGCAACGAAGGCCGCAAAGGCGTAAGAGCAATCCGTTGCATCGAAGAGGCCGTGGAGGAGCAGGCTGATATAATCCAGCATGCGATTCGCGTTCATGCTTCTCTTTGCGGCCGTTCTCGTTTCCGGGCAAAGCAAACGGCGCGCCCGCGAGCTCGGAGTCATGCTCGAAGGAACAACCGGCCCCTTGAACGCGATTACCGATGTCGTCGACGTCGAAGTCGGCCATCGTACTCTGATCGCCGGCGACTCCGTGCGCACCGGGGTTACCGCTGTCTGGCCGCGAGGTAAGTCTTCAGGCGATCCCGTCTTTGGGGGCTTTTTCTCGCAGAACGGCAACGGCGATATGACCGGCACTCACTGGCTGCGGGAGTCCGGGTTTCTCGACGGCCCCGTTCTGATCACCAACACCCACAGTGTCGGCGTGGTGCGCGACGCCTTTCTCGGCTGGCTCGTCAAGAATCACCGCACGCCCGGCACCAATACTTTTGCCGGCGGGTTCTACACCTACCCGATCGTGGCCGAGACTTACGATGGCTTCCTGAACGACATTAATGGTTTCCATGTGAAGCCCGCGGATGTCGAAGCCGCGCTCGATAGCGCGCAGACCGGGCCGGTGGCCGAGGGCAACGTGGTCGGTGGTACCGGTATGGTCTGTTACGGCTTCAAAGGCGGTATCGGCACGTCTTCGCGCCAATTGGCGGCCGCGCAAGGAGGCTACACCGTGGGTGTGCTGGTGCAGTGTAATTGCGGCCGGCGTAGCCAACTGCGCATCGGCGGTCTTCCGGTTGGACAGGAACTCAATGCACCTCCGCCGCGCGCCGCCGCACCGGCGGTCCACCGCGAGGACGCCGGCTCCATCATCATCGTGGTGGCTACCGATGCTCCCCTGCTGCCCCACCAGGTGGAACGCCTGGCTCGCCGCGCCACATTGGGGCTGGCGCGCACCGGATCCACCTCCGGCAACGGTTCGGGCGATATCTTCATCGCTTTCTCCACCGCGAACCCCAACGCCGCCGCCGCGAAGAGCCCGGTGAACGTCTCCATGCTCCCGAACGATTCGCTCGACCCAGTCTTCGAAGCCACGGTGCAGGCCACCGAAGAGGCCATAATCAACGCCATGGTGGGCGCCGAGACTATGACGGGCGCCACTGGCAGCCACGTAGTGGCGTTGCCGCACGATCAGCTGCAGGATGTGCTGAAGAAATACAACCGCCTGGCGGCGCCGCGGTAAACTCGAGCCGCGCTCATTTTTCGAAGCGGTGGAAGAAACTCGACTCCACATAGTGGGGACGCCCGGAGTTGTTGGCTACCCGGCGGGCAAGATCGCTCAGAAACGAGTCGAACTGCGCCGCCGCGGCGGTGTCCACGGGCTGTGAAAGATTGTCTTCCACGGAGTGGTAGCGCTGCGCCAGCCACTGCCTCCAAGCCTTGTATTCCGGGGAGTTCGCAGTCCAGCCAAACTTCATCGCCAGGGCCGGCACGCCAGCCTGCACGAAGCTGTATTGATCGGTGCGGACGAACGAGTTGCGGTCGGGTTCGGGGTCCATGGCGATCTCGATGCTGTGGGCGGCGCCGACCGCACGCGCGTCCTCCTCCAGCGTCGATTCCATCAGTCCTTGTACATGCAACTTCTTGAGTGGGAACAGGGGCATGAACATGTCCAGGTTGAGATCGGCGACAATGGCGGATTCCGGAACGGTTGGGCGTCCGGCAAAGAAGCGTGAACCTAACAAGCCCTTCTCCTCGCCGGTGAAAATGACGAATAACATCGAGCGCCTCGGGCGCTCACGGTTCTGACTAAAGCTCCTGGCGATTTCGAGCACAGAGGCAACCCCCGAGGCGTCGTCCATGGCTCCCGCGAAAACTGTTCTGCCGTTCACCGGCGCGGTCTCCCCCAGGTGATCCAGGTGGGCGGACAGCAGTACATATTCATTCTTCAGGGAGGGATCGGAGCCTTCCAGTTTAGCCACGATATTGGGCGAGTCGACGCTGGTGTTTTCGCTCGTGACGGAAGCCGACAGGCTCTTCTTCAGATCGAAACGCGGCAACGGCTTCTGCGCATCGGCGAGAGCCAGCAATTCCGCAAACGTGTGACCGCTCCCGGCAAACAACTTCTCAGCCTCCGCCGGGTTGAAGGTGGCGGAGAACATGGTTCCGTGCAAATCGGCCAGTGCGGGATGGCGGGCTGCCACGGCGGCGTCCCTGGCATCGGCTGCCAGCCTCATGCCCGGCTGCGATGCATTGCTCGCTACGCGATCCCAAGGGAAATCCATAGACTTCGGTGTTGGAATCGAAATGGAGCCCACGGCGCCGGCGTCGGCCAGAGCTTTCGCCAACGGGGCCGTGCGGGCAAAGGACTTCAGAGGTCCGGGCAAGTCGCTTGGTCCTCCGTTAATAAACACGACGATCTTGCCTCTTAGAGAAGCAAAGGGCACTTCCGGCGAATCGAAATCGTCGTACCTGGCCTCGGGTAGATGGAGTCCGTACCCGATGAAGATGAGGGGAGCGGAGACCGACTTGGGCTGTGTTCCGCGAGAGCTGAGGATCGCGTCGCGCCCCAACACCAGCGGACTGCTGCGGCCGTCGACGACTAAAGACATGGACGACTCGCCGGCAATCACGCGGGTCACATCGAACTTCACCGGCTGGTAGTAGCCGTTTACACCGGCCGGTTGCAGTCCCATGGCGTTGAATTGCGAGACGACGTATTTGGCGGCGCGCACGTAGCCTTCCGACCCGGTCAGGCGGCCTTGCATGCCGTCATCGGCGAGTACTTTGATATGCGCCCACCATGCCTGCCCCGCGGCCTGGTCGGCAGGTGTGACCGGAAGGCCCTGAGCAAACACAGGAAAAGCAATCGTAAGTTGGATGAAAACCAGTCGGTCGATCGGACTCATCACTTCCCTCTTATCTAAGTGCGTGGAATGTACCCAATTGTAACGCGGCCGGGCGCGAACCCTCGTGATAGGCTGAAGGCATGTCTCGCCGAGTTGCGCTTTTCGTGTGCCTGACGGCCGTTTCCACGTTAAGAGGCAGTGTCCAATTGCTTCCCGCACTGCCAAACGCAGCGTCGTCCACCGCCATGCAACTCGACGCAGCGGGCAATATCTATCTCGCTGGATCTTTCACGCCGGCGAGCAAGTCCGTCCTGGGTATGACGTCAGCCTTTGTGGCCAAGGTCTCGGCGGACGGGTCGAAGCTGCTGTACTTTACCGCTCTGGGCGGCTCCAGCACGGACGCCGCCTTCGCGCTGGCAGTGGGCTCCGATGGATCCGCCTATGTGACAGGCAACACCAACTCGTCCGATTTCCCGGTGACTGCCGGGGCGTTACAGTCTACTTATATAGGGGGCGGCCAGAATCAGGGCTTTCTGGCGAAGGTGAATCCGGCCGGGTCACTGGCATATGCCACATTCATCAACGGCACGGTTTCCACGCAAATCACGGGAATGGCACTCGACGGATCAGGCGACGTCTTCCTCACCGGCATCGGCGGCCCGGGGGCCCCTCTGAACGGCGGCCAACCAGCTCAGGGCTTTATTCTGGAACTGAATGCCGGGCTGAGCAAAGTTCTGCTGTCGATTTATGGGTACGGCGGCGGCCGGATCGTGCTGGACAGCCAGGGCAACATCTACGTGGCAGGCAGCGCGCAGCCCGCTGTCACATCCTACACGACGCTGGAATTGGCGCTTCCGCCACTCCCCGCCGGCGCGTTCCAGTCTACGCATGCTGCCAGTTTCTGTTACACCCTGGGTTCCGGCCCGGGCGGCCCGGGTGGTTCGTATCCATGCAATTATCAGTACGTCGCCAAGCTCGATCCAACGGGAGCCCCGCTCTGGGCCACATATGTCACCGGGACCTATGGCGCCATCGTCGGCGGGATGGCGGTGGACAGCGCGGGAAACGTGATCGTCGCCGGGACCACTTACTCGGACGACTACCCTGTGACTCCGGGAGCCTTCCAGACCGCGTACGCCGCCGCGGCTGCCTCGCTTCCGGTCCCTGCCGGGAGCACGTTTTCAGCCCCACCGCCGGCCACGGGGTACGTCAGCAAGATCAACGCGACCGGGACCGCTCTGATCTGGTCCACCTATTTCGGCGGCTCTTACCTCGACGAGATCACGGGGATGGCCGTCGGTCCGACAGGTGAAATATTCGTGTCGGGCAAAGCTGCTTCCAGCGACTTGCCGGCGGTCGCCGGGACTCCGGACAGCTGCCGCCCTTCGGCCAGCCAGGAGCTTGGATTCGTTACCCGCCTGGCTCCTGACGGCACCACGGCCGGGCCCACTCAATTAGTCCAAGGCGCGCCCGATTGCAGTTACTTCGCCTGCTCCACCCTTCTCTACGACGTGGTTCCCGAGTATCCGTCGGGCTGGCCCCTAGTGCTGCGTTCGGACGGGACGGCGCTGCTGGCAGGCACGAACGGCACAGTTGCCGCCGCCGACTTCTCCTCCAGCAGCCGTTTGAGTTGCGTGGTCGATCCGGCGGACTACGTGCAGCTGAGCACGGTGGCGCCAGGTCAACTCCTGACGCTCTTCGGCACGGACCTCGCCCCCACGACGCCCTTCATTCCGCCCACCGGCGTGGCGGCATCGACGGCAAGCTTCGGTGTGTATTTCAACGGCATTCCGGCGCCGATCCTATATTCCGCCGCCCAGCAGGTCAACGTGCAAGTTCCTTACGAGATCGCCGGCCAGACCAGCGTACAGATGCAAGTGGTCGACCAGCGCACTCCGCTTCCCACCGCGGAGACGCTCACACTGGGAGTAGTGGAGCGGCAGGCCGCCGTTTTTCTCACGGCCGCCGCCTCGGGAAGCCTGTTCCCCGGATATACGGTATGCAACGGCGCGATGGCATTGGGCTCCGCCGCGGTGGCTCTGAACGCCGATGGCAGCTTGAACGATTGCAATAATCCGGCTGCGGCCGGCTCGGTAGTGACGATTCTTATCGATGGCTTGGGGCCGGTGACACCGGCTCTGGTCACCGGCACGATTGCGGCCGCACCGCCTGTGTTCCTGACACCGGGCGTTGTGGTTCTGGACCCTGACCTGGGCCCGATTCCCTCGACTACCTTGAGCGTTCCAGGAGCGATCGCTGGCGTGGCGCAGGTGCAGGTGCAATTGCCGAAGGGGTTGGCTCTTGGGCCGTACGCGCTGACACCTACTCTGGCCGGTATCCCCCTGCGTGAACGATTGATTCTGATCTGGACGCGGCCGGACTGAGTGTCTCAGCCTAACCTTTCCCATCGAGTCGAAGTCCAATCGCTGTAAAGAGGGGCTCATGGACCAACTGTCGATGGATATCCGCTATTCGCTTCGGACGCTGCGGAAGAGTCCGGCATTCACTCTTGTGGCGATACTTGTGCTGACGCTGGGGATCGGCGCGACTACAGCGATCTTCAGCGTCGTCAACGCGGTGCTGATCCGGCCGCTTCCTTACAAGGAGCCGTCGCGGCTGGTAGCGATGTCGTCGCTCTACCAGCGCGAAGGCGTCAGCCGCAGCTTTGCCACGGTGTCGCTCAACGAGGTGGAGCGCTGGCGCGCCGATTCGCGATCGCTGGAATCCGTCGGTAGCTTCGTTTTCAGCGCCATGCCTGTGAATACCGGCACGCAGGCAATGTTCCTGGTCGCCATCGGCGCCGATCCGGAGTTTCTCGATACGCTCGGCGTCCAGCCCGCGTTGGGCCGCAATCTTCCCGGCAGCGGCAGCAAACAGAGGGACCCTTCGGTGATCATCAGTCATCGCCTTTGGGTGGATGCTTTCCAGAGCGATCCGCAAGTGTTGGGCCGATCCCTGTTCATGGACGGCGCGGCGAACAGCATCGCCGGCGTGCTGCCCGCCTCATTCCAATTCCCGCGGTCCGACGCATCTTACTTCGCCGAAGAGCCGGACATCGTTTATCCGGTGGCAAACATTGCCGATTCCTGGGGCCGCGACTCCCATGGTCTCGCTACGGCACAATTGATCGGCGGGAGCATGGGAATCATTGTTACCGAGCCGCGCGCGTAAGCAAGCGGACTTTGTGGAGGCTTGGCGCCAGTCGCTTGAAAAACCACTCCCTTACGGCCGCGGCTCGGTAACACAAACGTCCCTCGGCTGAAGAACGGGAACTGTGCGCGTTGCGCGCTCTAATGCTAAACTGCGGAGCGATGAGCGACCGAGTCAAGTTTATCCCGGGAATCTCACTGGCGCTGATCGCGCTCTTTTGCAGTTCCGCGCAGGCTCAGGTGGCGCTCAGCGAACCTAATCAAGCATGGCTCCGCACCGCCATCGGCAGCGGAACATTCTCCGATCTCCGCTGGCCCAACTTTAGCGACTACAGCAAGCACCTCCAGAAGTTCTACGACTTCAACGCCTACTCCCTCTGGTGGGTCAACGGAATGGAGCCGACGCCGCAGGCCCGCCAGGCGATCGCACTGCTGCTCCAGGCCGGCCAGAAGGGGCTTTCGGCGGATGACTACGATGGACCGCGATGGGACGGCCGCCTGGCCAGTCTCAGACCCGCGGCCAGCCAGCCGGCGGAGCCGGACGCGGTGAAATTCGACCTCGCGCTCACGGTCTGCGTCATGCGGTATATCTCCGATCTCCACATCGGCAAAGTAAATCCCAAGCGCCTGGCCTTCGAGCTCGACGACGAGTCGAAGAAATACGATCTGCCGGAGTTCCTCAGGGATCACGTTGTCGGCGCGAGCGACGTGGCGGGCGTACTGGCGCAAGTGGAGCCGCCCTATCCCGGGTACCGCCGCATGCTGCAAGCTTTTCAAACCTACGTCGAACTGGCGAAGGGCGACGACGGGGAGAAATTGCCGCCGCCCACTCCGCCCAAGAAAGTCATTGAATCTGGCGACGCCTGGCCCGGCGTCCCGCGACTCACGCGATTCCTTCGCCTGGTGGGCGACCTTCCCGCTGACGCCAATGTCCCGGCCGATCTGGCAGTCTACGATGGCGCTCTGGTGGACGGGGTGAAGAGCTTCCAGCGCCGGCACGGCCGCGACGCGGACGGACGAATCGGCGCCCAAACGCTTGCCGACCTCAACGTTCCTCTGAGCCGCCGCGTCCAACAAATGCAATGGACCCTGGAGCGCTGGCGCTGGCTGCCGGACACTTATCGAAAAGCGCCCATCGTGGTGAACATTCCCGAATTCCGTCTGCGCGCGTACGACGAGAATTTCAATGTCGGCCTGACCATGAACGTTGTGGTGGGCAAGGCCTACGGCCACAGTACACCGGTGTTCAGCGAAAACATGCAGTATCTAATCTTCCGCCCTTACTGGGACGTGCCGTATTCCATCATCCGGGGGGAGCTGATTCCGCATCTCCAGAAGGATCCGGATTACCTGGCGAAAGACCGGCTGCAGATCGTTGACGCCCGCCGGAATCCGGTGAGCACGGGGACGGTGACCGGCGATACGATCGACCAGCTCCGCGCCGGAAAGCTTTTCATCCGGCAAATACCGGGTCCAAAGAACTCACTCGGCCTGGCGGTATTTCTCTTTCCGAATAGTTACGCCATATATATGCACGATACTCCGGCCACGGAATTCTTTGCGCAGTCGCGCCGGGATTTCAGCCACGGCTGCATCCGGCTGGAAAAGCCAGCCGACATGGCGGCCTGGGTTCTCCGTGACAAGCCGGGTTGGAACCTCGATCGCATTCGCGCGGCAATGGCGAACGGACCCGATGCCCAGCAGGTGAATCTCGCCCACCCCATTCCGGTCTTGATCGTTTACGCTACGGTGGTGGCGCCGGAAGATGGGTTGGTGTATTTCTACGACGATATCTACCGGCACGATACTGCTCTCGATCAGGTTCTCGCCAAGGGGTATCCCTACCCCTGGTGAAGATCCCGCGTTACCATCGGCGGACGGGACCCACGTCGACGTGGACGAAGTTGGAATCGTGATAGTAACCAACTCCGCCGCGGTGGAGGCTTAGCGCAGCGTCGCGCAGCGCCGAAGCCGGAACCCCCGACAGACGGATATCGATGGCTTCCGCCAGCATGTGGAGACTGTGGAGAGCAACGCCCGAATGCGCGCTGCGGGTTCGCAGAAACTCGTTGGTCTCGGGTGTGCGGTATCCGCAGATCACCTCGATCTCGCCGCCGATATCATGCAGCGATGCGGTGAGATCGTAGAGCAGGTCGAACAAGTGGGGATCGAAACGATGGACCTCTCCGCTGCGAACGTCGCGGAGATACCGGTCGAGTTCGCCCAATGCTTTCGGCAAGTAGGTCTCGCCGCGCCGATAAACAACGTCGATGCGCTCGTTGGTGTGGGTGTTATAAAATCGCAGCCGGTATTCGTGCGGATTGGGGCTGGCGGATTCCCCCGTATACCCCGGCGGCGCGGCAAACGACAATACGATGAGCCACAAAATGCAGTGGTGAAGTTCCGATCTCATCTTGATATTTCGATCCTAGCACGCCCCTGGGCGATGTGTTATCCGGTGCCCTCCCTCGGGAGGCCTGAGTTTGTGCCCTCGGGAGGCCCGAGTTTGTGCCAAGATAGGTACAAGTAACCCAAAAAGGGAGAATCACAACTCAACATGCCGACACCCAAGTTCACTAACGAGATTATCGAGGCCGCAATCGTAGGTTTTGAGGCCCAGAAGCAGCGCATCGATGCTCAAATCGCGGAGTTGCGCGCTACGCTCACAGGCGCGCCAGTTGTTCCCGCCGCCGAACCCGCGGCGCACAAGACCAGGCGTAAATTCAGCGCACAGGCATTAAAACGAATGAGAGAAGCCCAGCAGCGGAGATGGGCCAAAGTCAGAGGAGAGTCTGCGCCGCCAGCGGCAACCACGCCGGAACCGGCGAAGCCCAAAAGGAAACTGAGCAAAGCCGGGCGGGCAAACATCGTGGCCGCTTTGAAGAAACGGTGGGCCGCTAAGAAAGCCGCCGCGTCGAAACCAACCCCCGCCGCCAAGAAAACCGCTGTCAAGAAGGTGGCGGCAAAGAAGAAGGCTGGGCCGGCTAAGAAGGCTGCCGCGAAGACAGCTCCGGCTCAGAATGGTTCGTCAGTTGTGGCTCAGTAACGCGAATCATCGCCAACCGCCCCCGAGAGCGCTATAAAGTTGCACGAGGCCAATAGCTTCTCCCTGTTGTGCCTCCACCAGATTCAATTGCGCCGAAAATAAGGCGGAATCGGTCGTCAGGACTTCCAGGTAACTGGTAGCTCCGCTCTGGTATCTCATTCTGGCCAGGCGCGTGGCGTCCTCTGCCGCGGCGACCAGTTTCTCCTGTTGCTCGCGGGTGGCGAGTTGTTTATTCAGCGCCACCAGAGCGTTCGACACGTCGCGGAACGCGCCGATGATGGTCTTCTGATAATTCAGGACCATCTCCTCTTTAGTCGCCTCCGCGAGCTGCAATTGTCCCTTCAGCTTGCCGCCGGCAAAAATCGGCTGCGTCAGCGATCCAATGCCGTAAATCGTGCGGCCCGAGAGAGCCAGCAGGTTGGAAAACTCATTGCCACCCAGTCCGGCGGAAGCGCTGATCGAGAATTGCGGAAAGAATTGCGCGCGCGCCACACCGATCTGCGCGTTGGCGGCGACCAGCAGTTGTTCCGACTGCTGAATGTCCGGGCGGCGTTCCAGCAACTGCGACGGTAAGCCTGTGGGAAGATCCTGCGGAGGAGCCGTCAATGCTTTCGAATCGGTATGCGCCACCGGACCGGGAACTTGGCCGAGCAAGATCCGCAGCGCATTTTCCTGTTGCTGGATATTCTGCTCGAGTTGTGGAATTTGCGAAGTGGCGGCGTACAGCAACTCCTCCGCCTGCCGCAAATCCGACAATGGCACGGCGCCCCCGTGCTCCAGCCTGGAGGTCAGCTCGACCGATTCCCGCCGCGTCTTCAGGGTTTGCTGCGCGATCGCCAGCTGACGGTCGAGTGCGCGGAGATCGATATACGTGGTGGCCACCTGCGAGACGATCGACAGGCGGACCGCGCGCTGCGCCCAGGTTTGGGCCAGAAGCTGCGCCCGGGCGGCCTCCGTCTGCCGGCGGTACAGTCCCCAAAAATCAGGGGCCCACGAACCGGAAATACTGAAGGAGCCGAACGCCAGCGGGCTGCCGATGGAACTCCCCAGCGACGCCGGCAGGGTGGCGCCTATGCCCGTACCTCCGCCGCTAATCGACGGGAACTGCTGGGAGCGTACGATCCTCACCTGCGCCTGCTGTTCCAGGACGTGCTGCGCGGCGATGCGCAGATCGAAGTTGTTCTCAAGTGCCGTCCGGATCAGTTCGTGCAACTCCTGCTCCGGAAAAACCTGCTCCCAGCCCTGGTCGCCCAGGGATGCGTCGGTACTGGCTGCCTCGGTGTTGTCCGCCCCGCGGAAGGTCGGGGCAGCGGGAGTCTGCGGGCGGCTATAGTTCGGCCCCATGGTACACCCGCATAGCGATAGAAGAATCGCGCTCAACGGAACTCCAGCGGCGATCTTCATGCCTGTCCCCCTTCCGGCTCGGCCGCATGGATCGAGTCCATGGTGGTGCTTCGCCCGCCTCTTACAAAGCGGTGCGAGAGGTACTCGACTACCGCGAACGTGACCGGGATCATGAGAATGCCCACGAGCGTAGCCAAGGTCATGCCCCCGATCACCACCGTCCCCAAAATCCGCCGAGCCACGGCGCCCGAGCCGCTGGCCGTCCACAGTGGCAAACAGCCGAAGATGAATGCCAGAGCCGTCATTACAATCGGGCGGAATCGCAGGCGTGCGGCGTCCAGTGCCGACTGTGAAATGCTTTGCCCCGACCGGTAATTCGTCACCGCGAATTCCACGATCAGGATGGCGTTCTTGGCCGACAGCCCGATCAGCATGATCAGCCCGACGGTGGCGAAAATATCGTTCTCCAGCGAGCGCAGGTTGAGCGCCAGATACGCGCCGAGAATGGCCACGGGTGTACTCAGCAGAACGCTGAACGGCAAGGTCCAGCTCTCATATAAAGCGGCGAGAATCAGGAAGACGAACAGCAGAGACAGTCCGAACACCACCCAGGCGGGAAGGCCCTCGGCGGCGCGCTGCTCCTGAAAGCTCATGCCCTGATACGAGAAGCCCATGGTTACGGGCATGCTCTGGTGAAATACATCTTCCAGAGCGGCGCGCACCTGGCCTGAGCTATAACCCGGCGCGCCGGTGATGTTGAGCTGCGCGGCGTTGTACTCGTTGAATCGCAGAATAAACTCCGGCCCGGCGATCTGCCGGACGTTCACCAGCGACCCCAGCGGCACCTGACTGCCGTTGGCGCTGCGCACATAAAACTGATTGATGTTCTGAATGTTGGTGCGCGTGTCGCCTTCGGCTTCCACATAGGTCTGCCACTGGCGGCCGAAGCGATTGAAGTAGTTCACCAGATAACCGCCCATGAACGTCTGCATGGTCGTATAGATATTGTTGAGATCCACCTGCTGCGTGAAGGCTTTCTCGCGATCCACGTCGGCATACAGCTGCGGCACCGCGGGCAGATAAGAAGGAATGGCGGCGGCGATCTCAGGCCGCTTGGAAAGCGCTCCCAGGTAGGCGCCCAGGTTCTTGGTGAGGAAACTCGGATCGTCATTGCCTGACCGGTCCTGCAGGATCATGGTGACGCCGCCGGAGGTGCCGATGCCGGGAATCGCGGGCGGCGGGAAGGAGAATGCCAGCCCGTCCGATACGCCGGCGAGCTCCCGTTGGACGTTGTTCTGAATCGCCTCGATCTGCTCCGCCTTCGATTTGCGCACGTCCCAGTTCTTGAGTGAGACGAAGAAGAAGCCGCTATTCGTGCTCTGTGTCTGGGTGAGCAGACTGAACCCGTCCACGCCCACCACGCCCTCGATTCCCGGTGTCTTCAAAAGGGCGGCGCTCACCTTCTGTACCGCTTCGTCGGTTCGCTGCAGGGACGACGCGTCCGGCAACTGCAGGGCGACAAATAGATAGCCCTGGTCTTCCTGTGGGATGAAGCCGGCTGGCGAGTGTGCCCCCATAAACCCGGCGAGCACCGCCACTCCCAGCAGGACGAGCATCGTAAATCCCGACTTATGCACCAATACGCCGGCGGTGGAGACGTACTTTTCCTGGGTAAATCCGAAAACGCGGTTGAACAGATCGAAGAATCGCGCCAGCGGACCGCGCCGGCGGACTTGACTTTTCGGCCTGAGCAGCAGCGCCGCCAACGCCGGGCTGAGCGTCAACGCATTGAAGGCCGAAATCAATACCGAGACTGCGATGGTGATCGCGAATTGCTGGTACAGCCGGCCGGTGATGCCCGGGACCGCCGCCGTCGGAATGAAAACTGCGGCGAGAATCAGCGCGATCGCCACCACCGGGCCTCCCACCTGCTCCATCGCCTTGATGGTTGCCTCGCGAGGATTCATGCCCTGATCGATCAGGTGCTCCACAGCTTCCACCACGATGATGGCGTCGTCCACCACCAGCCCGATCGCCAGCACCAGCCCAAAGAGCGAAAGGGTATTGATGGAGAATCCCAGCAGCGGAAATAGCATGAAGGTGCCAATCAGCGAAACCGGGACGGCCATCAACGGGATGAGCGTGGCGCGCCAGCCCTGCAAGAAGATGTAGACCACGATGATGACTAGCACCAGGGCGCTTCCCAGTGTGAAAAGAATTTCGTGAATGCCCGCCGTCACGGCCTTAGTGGTGTCCAGCGGCACGTCGTACTTCATGCCGGCGGGGAAGTTGACGGACAATTCCTTCAGCCGCTTATTGACGCCTTTAGCCGTGGCCACGGCATTCGACCCGGGAAGCTGATACACGGCCAGGATGCCTGCGGGTGCGCCGTTGTAGCGCGCGGTAAGGTCGTAAACCTGCGTGCCGAGTTCCACGCGAGCCACATCGCGGAGGTGGAGCACGGAGCCGTCGGGATTCGCCCGAATGACGATTTTCTCGAACTCTTCCGGGGTTACCAGGCGGCCCTGCGTGCGCACGGTGTAAGTGAACTGCTGGCCCGAGGGTACCGGCTCTCCGCCGATCTTGCCGGCCGGGTTGACATTGTTCTGCGTCTGCAAGGCGCCGATAATCTCGGTCGCGGTGACACCGAGCTTGGCGAGCTGGTCCGGTTTCACCCAGACGCGAAGGGCGTATTGGCCGCCGAAAATCTGCACGCGTGAGACGCCGGGAACGCGCGTCAATTCGTCCTGCAGATTGATGATGGCGTAGTTGGTCAGAAAATCGGCGCCAAATTTGTTGCCGGGCGATGACAGTCCGATCAGCATCAGCGGGGACGTCAGCGATTTCAACACGGTGACGCCCGCCGCGTTCACCTGCGCGGGGAGTTGCGCCTGCGCTTGCGATACCCGCAATTGCGAAAGCACCTGGTCGGTGTCCGAGTTAGTCTTGACGTCGAAATCCACGTACACCGTCGCCTGGCCGTTGTTGGCGCTCACCGAGTACATGTACAGCATGTTGTCCACACCGTTCATTTGCTGCTCGATCGGTGTCGACACGGCTTGAGACAGGGTCTTGGCGTCGGCGCCGGGGTAGATTGCCTGCACCTGGATTTCGGGCGGCACAATGTCCGGATACTGCGAGGTCGGTAGGGTCAGCATGGAAACGCCGCCGATGATGACCGTAATAATGGCGATGACAATGGCGACGATGGGCCTGCGGATGAAAAACTTCGACATGGCTAGGGTCTCACGGCGCTGGCGGTAATCTCGTGCGGAGCCACCGGAACGCCGTCCCTCAGCTTCTGCAGGTTGTCGGTGACCACCATGGCGCCGGGCTCGAGGCCGCTCTCCACAATCCAATCCTTGCCGAACTGCTGGCCGAGCTTCACGTTGACCACATGAACGCGGTTATCCGGACCGACCACGTCCACCTGCTGTATGCCCTGCAACTCCTGCACGGCGATCTGCGGAACCAAAATCGCGCCGTGCCGTATTTCGGTGGGCGCGCTTACCCGGCCGAACTGGCCGGGTCGCAAAATTCCGCCCGGATTGGCGAAGGCGGCGGCGATGCGAATGGCGCCGGTCTGCTGATTCATCTGCCGGTCGACGAAAGCGATCTGCCCTTTGTGCGGATACGGCTGCCCGTTGGAAAGTGTCAGGTTGAGCGCCACGTTGGCGTGTAGAAGATCGGCGCCGGCGCGGCGGGCGCGGTCCGCCAGCGCCAGGTATTCGTTGTCGCTGATAGAGAAGTAGACCTTGATGGGATCGAGCTGCGACACCGCTGTCAATACGGACTGCGGGCTCACCAGATTGCCCACTTGCGTGGTTGCCTGCCCCGCGACCCCATCGATGAGCGAGCGCACTTCGGTAAATCCGAGATTCAGTTTCGCGGTGGTGACGGCGGCCTCCGCGGCCACCACGTTGGCCCGCGCCGCATTGACGGCTGCCTGCGCCGAACTGACGGACGCCTTGGCTTGCGCCTCTTGCTGTTTCTCGTTATCGATCTGGCTCTGCGCGATGGCCCGGGCCTCGGCCAGCGGCGTATCGCGATTCAAATTGATCTCGGTCAACTCGAGTTGCGCCTGCGTCTGCCGCACCTGTCCCTGGGCTTGGGCGACCTGCGCCTGCGCCTGTTCCAGTTGCCCCTGGGCCTGATCGGCCGCAGCCTGGAAAGGACGTGGATCGATCTGGAACAGCAACTGGCCCTTCGATACCTGCGAGCCTTCGCGATAATCCTGCCGAATCAGGTAGCCGCTCACTTGCGGCTGAATTTGTGCGTTTACGTACCCATCGAGCGTTCCCACCCAGTCTCCAGTTATGGGAACGTCCTGTTGCTGGACCCGAACCACCGATACGGACATCGGTCCGGCAGGCGGCGCCGCTGCCGCCGCGTCTTTGCTCCCGCAAGCTGACAACAGAGTCAAGGCGAAGCAAAGAATCAGGATAATGGCGCCTTGATACCCCCGGGTTGCGGATGTTCGATTGACTACAATATGCAATTTGCCCCTCCCTGAGTTCCTTGTTTCAAAATATACACAGACGTATCTTTTTGTGAGATTCTGAAAGCGGTATGTACGCTTCAAAAAAGCGTCGTCAATCGGTGAGTACGCGGCCTAAGAAGCAGGATCGCGCGATTGCTACCAGGAAACACCTCACCGATGCCGCCCGCCAGGTCTTTGCCCGGGACGGGTTTGAACTGGCGCGGGTGGAAGACATTGCCGCGGCGGCCGGAAAGACGCGCGGGGCGTTTTACGCCAACTTCAAGGACAAAGAGGACATATTCTTTGCGATCTTCGAGGAGAATCTCGCGCGCGACCGGGAGCAGGTGAGCCTGCATCTGAACGAGGCCTCTTCAGCCGAAGAGCGGATCAGGGCTTTGGCTTTGCACTTGGGTGGCGTAATCGAAGACCGTCCGCGAATGTTGCTGGCGTTGGAATTCAAGCAGTACGCCATCCGCCATCCGCGCAAGCAGAAGCGCCTGGCGCAGTTGCATGCCGCCATGTGTTCTCGATGCGTGGAAACCGATCTCAACAAACTGATTCCGGAATTCGCCTGTGCAGGGCCGGAGCAGAAGCGGGCGCAGTCGGCCCAAATCGGCGCCATTCTCGACGGGTTAGCCTTGAACTGCATGTTCGATGCCGGCAGCCTGAGCGAGGAGCAGCGGCTGCGATTACTCCAGTCTAATCTTCGGGTAGCACTGGGAACGGATTAAGCCTCTGTTAGGAAAATAGCGTGAGCCTGTTTCGCGTCCCGGACCACTCCCTCACGGTCGTGGCTCGGTATCGGCACACTGCGTTTCTGAGCCGCGACCGTGAGGGAGTCGGTTTGCGGGCAGGAATTCGGAGCCTCCAGCCGGCGCAACTCTTACCGGAAGCGGAACCAATTCAGATTTCCCAATCCGGCGGTTCCCGTTCCGTGGAAGAGGACGAACAATTTGTGCAGCCCTTGCGCTCCGGACACCGGCATGGGATAGGTCTGCCATGTTTCCCAGCCGCCAGTCACTGGTAAACCGCCCTGCGCGATAATCGGGCCGGCCGTACTGTCGAGATGGAACTCCAGCGTCCCTCCCGATCCGTCACTGGCCCAGCGCACATCCACTCCCGTGGCGCCGCTTCCGAAATCGATATTGTCATATTCCAGCCAACTGCCGTCCGCGGCATATCCAAGATCGAAGCCGCCATCGGTATCGGTGCACGGTTCCGACTGCAGGTTGGAAATCTGCGTATAGCTGGAGGCTTGTATCTGCTGCGCGGCGGCGATGGTGTACGCGGGCACGGCTACAGCCCTTACCCCATGGGCGATAGCGCTAACGCCGGCGCCGCCGGACCACGTAAACGTCGCGCCGGCCAGTGCCGGAAGGGTATAGCTGAACGAGCGGCCCCGCCAGGACACCTGAAATGTCCGGCTGTTGGCCGAGTCGTTGTACGCCACCAGAACCATGGTCCGATTCGGAGTGACGAACGCGGCGTCGATGAGGCCTGGCGCATTGGACGACCAGACCTGGGTTGAGCCCGGCACGACGAACTTGCTGAAGTGTCCGAGAGTGAAGTAGTCGATTGGATAAGTGGCGGCGCCGGTTTGCGAGTTCACCGTCACCAGGGGAGTGCAGGTGTTGCAACCCCCGTCATTCGGACCGCGATTCTGGTCGAGAGCCAGTCCCCACTTCACGTACGAACTCGCCCAATTCCGCATGGAATGGACAATCATTTCGAAATCGGTTTGCACCTCGTCGGCGATCCAGGTGCCGCCGGACGCCTCCGTGACGTAATTCTTCAATCCCGGAAATCGATTGTGGACCGTGGTCATGGCGCCCGGAGGCCCCCCATACCAATGCCAGGCCGTACCGGCTACACTCGGCGAGGTGGCAATCGCGGTGTTGCCGAGCACCGTCTCCGGGTACACCGGCTGATCCCAATTGTGGTCGTAAACCAGGACCCTGGTGTTGAGATCGGCGGCCTTCAGCGCCGGCAGCATGTAGTTTCCGAGGAAGTTGAGTTGCTCCGTGGCGGCCATCGACATGCCTGGATAGTCGGTCGGCACGTTGAGCGGTTCGTTCTGCAGCGAAATATAATCCACCGGCACGCCAGCAGCCGCATAAGCCTGCAGGTACTTGACGAAATAGCCGGCGAGCGCCGTATAGGACGACGCGTTCAGCGAGCCGCCGATCATCGATCCCGAGGTCTTCATCCATCCCGGCGGGCTCCACGGAGTGCCCATCATTTTGATTTGTGGATTGATGCCCTTGGCCATTACCAGCATCGGCAGAATGTCCGCGCGGTCGTGAGAAATGGAGAACGAAGCCAAACTCGCGTCGCTGGCGCCTGCCGGCTGATCGTCGTAGGAGTACATGGTGCGCGCCAGATCGGAAGCACCCATGGGATTGCGCAGGAAACTGATGCCGATGCCTTGGGTTCGATCGAACAGGGCCTGCATCACGGCCGGCAGACTGGATGCTGGAAGCACCTCATTCAGCAGGTATGCCGAAGAATCGGTCATGGACGCGCCGAATCCTTCCACCACCTGGTGCTTCGCACGGTCATCGATCGTCAGAAAAGGCAAGGACGGGCTCACGCGATTGGTGAAGAGCACGCCAGGCTGGGGTTGCATCAATGTCTTTTGATCGTCCGTGGTCAGCCAAACGCTAACCTGCTGAGCGCTCAGGCCTGGTGCTATGAGCGCGATTACCAGGCCGAATCCGGCGCGCGGTAGCCAACGAGGGGTGTCCATCACGGCCTCATTATCTCAAATGGTACGTCCACTCCTAAAACTGGTGCACTGCGGGACCCGGACAACGACGTGCGAGTTACCAGATTTGACAACAATAAAATCAGCGGAATGGACGTTCCCACCAGATTGAGAACGCCCATACACTAAAGGGATTGTGGTGGGAAAGGTATCTGCAATGCCGGCTGTCGCGATGCTGAGGAGGGCGGCGCTTCTGCCGCACGCGAGAGTTGGCCCCCGGCCACGCATGCAGCGGGCGCTTCCTCACCTTCAGTTGGACCAGTTCCCTCAGAACGAAACCGTAGACGATCTGGTCGAATGCTGTTTGAGTATTCCGTTTGTCCGCTCGAAACAGAGCCGCATGGCCTCGCCCGGAAGTCATGCCCTATATCTCAGCGACCAATTTGCCGCCGGTCCGCCCGAAGCCTTTATTGACGCCCATGAGTTCTGCCATCTCCACCCCTCGCCGGAGGGCGGTATTTACTTGACGCTTCCGGCGGTCCTGCGCGATGAGGCGATGCGTCTGGGCTGGGGCGAGCCCCATCCCATTGCCGCTGCCGGAATATTGACGACGCTAATGACGTTATATGCGCCGCGGGATCGTGAGGAAGTGAGCACTGTGCTCGGATTGGTGTTGCAATCCTGCCAGTTTGCCCAGGGCAAATTGCAACTCTTGTACGGCGCGGAACGTTCCTTACGCAAGGCGCCGTGAGCAAATTCTGCGGTATTTTTCATTTCGACTCCCGGCCCGCTTCCGCGGAAGATGAGGTCCGGCTGCGAACTACCCTGGACAGTCCCGGCTGCTTCACCCCCCAAACGTGCCGCCAGCCGGGACTGCTCATGGGTTGGGTGGCAACTTCGGTAGTTCCGCAAAGCAAGGGCCTTTTCCAGGCGCCCGACCGCAGCGTTTGCTTATGGGATGGGCGGCTGGACAATCGAAAACAGCTCCTCGGCCAGACCGGACTTTCCGCGGAGGGTTCGGATGCCGCGCTCATTTTGGCCTTGTTCCATCGCAACGGCATCGATGGCCTGCGCGATTTGCTGGGCGACTGGAGTCTCTGTATTTGGGATGCCGGCCGGCGCCAAATCGTGCTGGCCAGCGACTACGCGGGAATCCGGCCTCTCTATTATCGGCGAACCGAACATGGTCTCTATTGGTCTTCCTCGATCGCCGACCTGGTTCGCTGGACCGGCGTGGCGGAACTCGACGATACTTATGTCGCCAACTTCCTGGTGCGAGGTAGTGGCGCCGGGCGGACTCCGTATGTGGGTATCGTTCCGGTGCCGGCCGGACACGCCGTCACCATCGGCCATAGCCGAATCGACGATCGGGCCTTCTGGACTCTGCCAATCCGTCGTGTGACCAGGTATGCGGACGAAAAGCAGTACCAGGAGCGGCTGCTGGAGCTTTTCCGCGAAGCCGTTCAAGTAAGGTTAGCGAACGGTGCGCCGACTTGTGCCGAGTTGAGCGGCGGCCTCGACTCCTCATCCGTGGTCTGCATGGCCGACCGCCTGCGGCGGGAGACTCCCGGGGGTGCGCCGGAACTGATTACCTTCAGCTATACCCACGAAAATTCGCCCGACGAACGATTCTTTCGCGAAGTCGAGCGGGCTTGCGATGTCTCCGCATGCCACCTCGAGCTCCGCGATTACCCCGTGGCCACGGCGGATCTGATGGGAACGATTCCGGCTTTGTGGGAGCCCCGCTTTCGAGGCCTGGCGCGCCGCATGGAGGCGCTGGGCGCAGGCGTGCTCCTTACCGGGCAATTAGGCGATTTCGTAATGGGGAATACTCATGACGACATAGGTCAGGTGACGGAATCGCTGGCCCGGGGGCAGTTTGGGATGGCGGCGCGGACAGCCTATGCCTGGGCCCGCGCCATGCAGGCGCCCATCTATCCGATCCTATGGAGAAGTATCAGGGAGGCTTGGTTTTCGTGGGTTCCGCCCATCGACCCAGGCGACTCCGTGGGTGCCATGCCGGCCAGCACGGAAGACTCTTTAGTCGCGGCGCTTCGCTCGCGGCTCGCCGCTGAAGAGCGGGAGCGGACGCTCGACGGGGTTGTCGCGGAGGCTCCTCCGGGGCGCCGCCGCCGGTTCCGCGCCGCTGCGGAAGTGCTGGCATCGCGTACGCTGCAGACCCCCGAGGCGCTCCAGCACATTTCGTATGCGCACCCTTACGCGCACCGGCCGTTGCTGGAGTTCATGCTGACGATTCCGGCCAACGTTGTGGTTGGGCCCGATGAGCCCAGGCAGCTCATGCGGCGCTCGTTTGCCGGACTGCTGCCCCCCATGGTGCTCAGGCGGAAGTCAAAAGGCTCGTATTCGTCCATATATCGCGATTCTCTGAAGCCGCTGGCAACGGAGTTGCTCACCGGCTCCGGCGAGATTCAGTTGGTGGAACGCGGGTACGTGGAACGCGAGAGTCTGATGAGCCGATTGGGCAGGTTCACCCAGGGATTGGACTGTAACGAGTCACAGCTGCGTCAGATTCTGATCTTCGAGTTCTGGCTGCGGAAGCGAATGGCAGATCCACCGTCTTGCGAGCCGGCCGCTCGGTCCGGAATTACGATTTCCGCCCCACAGTGACTTCAATGGCGGTTCCGCATCCCGGCGCGGTGGTTACGCGAAACCGGCCGCGAATCAATCGCGCCCGCTCTTGCATTCCGTGGAATCCGAAGTGTCCGGCCTTGGCCGCCGCCATCTCGGGCTCGAAGCCAACCCCATCGTCCTGAATCGTCAAATGCAGTTCCGTAGGCGAGTAGCCCAGTTCCAGCCGTATCCGCCTGGCCGACGCATGCTTCAAGGCGTTCGTCACCGCTTCACGCGCGAGCAGGAAGAGATTCGCCTCCACATTATACGGATATTGCTGCGGGCGTCCTTTGATTTCAAATTGAAAGTCCACGGGAGTGCCAAAAACCATCTCCGCCACCGTTGTCCGCAGCGCTTCCGGCAGAGTGCTGTTCTCCAGCGCCGGAATTCGCATGCTGACAATCATCTCCCGGGCCTCGCGAAGCGACCGGTCCGCCTGGTCGATAGCGCGGTCCAGCCGCTGTTTAGCCACGTCCGGAGCCGTTTCGAACTGGCGCGTGGCTGCCTCCAGAAGAAACACAACACCCGAAAATCCCTGCAATAGCGAATCGTGCAGTTCCCGGCCGAAGCGTACCCGCTCCGCCGCGATCAACTGCAGACGCGAAACCACGCGGCGCACCTTGAGCCGATGCGCGGACCACACCGCGAGCGTTATGCAAGTCAGACAGAGCAGGGCAAACCATTTCGTCTGGTAGAAGTATGGATCGACGCGCAAGGCGAAATCGGCACCCGCGTTGTTCCATAAACCGTCGTTATTGCAAGCGATTACCTGGAACCGGTAGTGACGGGGAGGCAGGTTCATGTAAGACACGTTGCGCCGCGTGCCGGCATCCGTCCACCGGCTGTCCAAGCCTTCCAGCCGATAGCGGAACCGTACTCGCTCCGGGGCCATCAGGCTGATTCCGGTGTAGACGATTTGCAAATCATGTCCGCGAAACGCGATTTCGGTCCGCAACGCGGGGTCATAATTCCTTCCATCGGCTATCACTTGCTCGATGGCCACCGGCGGGGCTATCGGATTGTTCTTCATGCGAGCCGGATCGATGGCGGCGACGCCATCTTCCGTGCAGACCCATATGCGCCCGTCGCGCGAACGGGCGAGACGGGGACTAGTCATGCCATTGCCGATCCGCAATCCCTCCGTCCGGCCGTAGAGAGTAAACTGGAGAGACTTTGCCGGTCCTTGCAGGCTCGTGAGCGGCAATCGCAGTACGCCCGCGGGCGTGAGCAGCCACAGTCCGCCGGTGTCGTCCGCGACGATTCCCTGAACTCCGCCTTCCGGCAGTCCCTGAGCGGCGGTCCACGTGGTCCATCGGGAATCCCGGAATCTGCTCAGACCGTCGCCGGTCCCGGCCCAAACGGTTCCATCCCGATCCTTGTAAAGGGCGCGTACCAGCCCGTTTCCGAGCCCCTCGCGGCTATCGTAATTCTTGGTGTAGCCTTCGCACAGAACGGTTATCCCGCCGCGCTGATGGCCCAGCCACACTTCGCCGGTTCGCGGGACCGAGAGGGCAACGATATCTCCCGTGTCCACGCCCGGTGCGGTCACGGGACGCGCGACCCTGTCGCGGATTGTGAAAAGGCCCAGTTTGCTGTCGGCCACCCAGACGGCTCCGGAAGGATCGCCTGCTATGTTATAGACGCGTTCCAGGTGTTGGCCGCTCCCGGTAAGAACCTCCACAAAGCGTTCCCGGCGGAGAAATACCAGACCCGCGGTGGTTGCGGCCCAGAGCTTGCCGAAGGGGTCTTCATAGGAGGAGCTCACCATGGGACTCGGCAGCCCCGCTGACCGGGAATACACCGTTACCTGCTCGCCTGCGAGCCGGTTCATACCGCCGGCAGTGCCGATCCAAATAGCGCCGTCCTTGCCGGCATAGACGGAAGTGACCACATCGCTGGACAGCCCGCTTTGGGTGGAGTAGAGCTGGAGTTTAGGATCGCGAATCCGGTCGATGCCGCGCGCGGTTGCGACCCAAATATCGCCTTCCTTGTCTTCCGCCAAAGCAGCGACGAAGTTATTCGAAAGTCCATCCGTTCGAGTGAACCGGTCGACTCTGTTTTGGCGGATACGCAGCAATCCCTGGCCTATGGTGCCGATCCAGATGTTCCCGTCACGGTCGTAAAGTATTGCCTTGGAGAACGTCGCGTTCTGAATATGCGGCCCGACAGGCGCCGCCTGCCCGTTGGAAAAGCGAAATACTTGGTTCTCGTCACCGTCTGCCATCAGTAATTCGCCGTTGCCGATTTCGGCGATCGACGAAAGATTGCGCGTAGGAGCTTTGGCGCACACCGCCGTCTGTCCCGGGGACCAATGGCAGACCGCCGCGGTTGTAACCAGCAACAAACCCCCTTGGGCGTCGTGGAGGAGCGCGCGCAGTGGTTGCTCGGGCAATCCATCGTGGATTCCGAAGGTCTGCAGGCCTCCATCGGGTGAAAGCAGGGCCAGGGTGGAGACTGCCGGACATGTGTTCAGCAGCCACACTCCACGCGAGCGGTCCTCCAGGATCGAGACAATCACCGGACAGGGCAGCTTGCCGAGAGCGGGATATCGAATGACCCGGCCGCCATCCACACGCCACAATCCTGACGCCGTGCCGCCCCAGAGACCCCCGCCGGATGCGGGGTGCAACCAACCGATATTCAAATTCGGCAGAGCCGGACCGGCCATGGGCGACCATTCCGTCAATCGCATCCCGTCGAATCGGAAGAGGCCGTTACCGGTACCTAGCCAGAGATACCCATCCGTCGTTTGGGCCACCGCGTACGTAGGTGGCAGTGCGCTCCCGTTTTCCTGGGTCCAACTGGTGTGCAGATATTGGCTGAGCGAAAGGTTGGGATTGAGAGCAAAGAGGGAAGGAGCGGTCAGCAGAATCGACAACCATCGCACGCGCAGATTGAGCCCGCCAAGAATGTGAAACCCGCGTTGTGGCGCTGCCCGGACCGTTTCCATCGTCTATCCCGCGATCGCTATGAAAAGCTATCAAATGCTAATTGAATTTCATGTAGGCGACAAGTCGACTGTCACTTAATCTTAAGACTCTAACAGAGAACGCCCTAAGAAGCACCGGTACTAGACATGCTAGATTTTCTTAGAATTGGGCGCCGGAAGACGGCGCCGTGTAAATCGAATTGCGGACTCTTGGGATTCCGGGTCGCTCCGGATGTCAAGGCCTCCGTTAACAGCGAAGGTGTAGTGTTGCTCGACGTCAGCCGCGGGACCGTCTTTTCGGCGAATCGTGTCGGTGCGATGATTTGGAACGCCGCCGCCGAACGCTGGACTCTGGATCGTGTCGCCGAGTCCATCGGCAGCGAATTTCACATTCCTCCGCAGGCCGCGCAGCGTGACGCCGCGGAATTCGTGGCGCAATTGGCGAAAGAGGGGCTCCTGGTTCCCGAGACCAACTGACATGACAGCCAGGTGGAAAGCTGCTTTGTATGCGCGCGTGCTGTGGGAGCTCCTCCGGTACGACCTGTTGTTTGCGTGGCGCGGCATGAAGGGAGTACGCCCGCGTCGCGCGGCTGCGCCTGAGACCACGGCTTCCACGGACCGCCAGTCGGCGATCTGTGAGGCGGTGCGATCGGCCGCTCCGTTCTATTGGAAACCGATTCGCTGCTTGCAGCGCTCCATCGTGACGGCACGGATTATGCGCCGCCACGGCATCCCTGCTCAGGTGGTGATCGGCTACCGGCCAACCCCGTTTTTCAGCCATGCCTGGGTGGAAGTGGGCGGGCGTGTGGCCAACGATTCCCCGGTATACCAGGCGAAATTGCAAGTCTTAGAGCGCCTGTAATCGGCCTTTTGTAGTTACCTCTCGCAAAAAATCAAGAAAGGAGAAACCATGTACGAAAAACCGAACCTGAATTGTGTAGGAGCCGCTGACGACGTCATTTTGGGGTTCGTAATGCTGGGTAGCGATCTTGACAGTACCTGGGTCCACGGCCAGGACGAGTTCGCCCACGACCTCGACGAGAACGAGCGTTCCTAGGCGCTTCCCGACGCTCAAACCCGGCTATCGTGACGCTCACGCTGGAATCATAGTCTGATGATTCCTCGGCGCAGTGCGGTGGTTACCGCCTGCGTCCGGTCGGCCACATGCAGTTTTTCCAGGATGTGTTTGATGTGGGCGTTCACGGTAGATTCGGAAACCCCTAGATCATGGGCGATCTCCTTGTTCTTGAGACCGCCCGCAATTCTCTGCAAAACATCCACTTCCCGCGGGCTCAGCGCGGTGCGGGGCAGCGCCTCGGCGACTATGGCGCCTACCTCGGCAGGGATGTACCGTTTACCGTCGGCTACGGCGCGAATGGCATTCACCAGTTCCTTTCGCGCCATGTCCTTAAAGAGATAACCGCGGGCGCCGGCCTCCAGCGCACGGTAGATCCCTTCGTCTCCGGAGAGGGTGGTCAAGACGATGAATGCCGAGTCCGACGACACGGCGCAAACCCGCTGAATCACCTCCGATCCTTCGATATCCGGCAACAGCAGGTCCATCAAGACCACCATCGGCCGCAACCGCTCTATCGCCTCCAGCGCTTCTTCCCCGGTGCCCGCCTCGCCGACCACGTGAATGTTCGGGTCCGCCGTAATCATGGCGCAAAGACCGTCGCGAACCACCGGGTGATCGTCTACAATCAGCACGCTAATCGGCTTCGGGTCGGGCTTCTGCACCCCCGAGGCTCCAAGTTTCGGAAACTTTTCCATCCATCGATGATCCTACCGCACTGCGCTCCGCTGGCATAGCGGACTCCGTTGGCGGGACTTCCACGCGAATAATTGGCGAATATGCGGAATTTCGCCCGGATCTCCGGACCCTCTCACGGGAACATTTTCTGGAGATTCCTACGAGGTCCGCATTCCCAATTTTGAGGATGCCGGGGTCGTAGGAAGTGGCGATGACAAAACGGCCCCTTCCCGCCTATCTTGGCTGAGGGGGGCTGTTGGCCCGAGGACGCGGGCTCGAAGCTCCTCTTCCTTTGGTCTTATTCATGAATTCGGCTCAACTATATCAAGAACTTCTGGAGTCCGGCGATCATCTTCTCCGGGCTGTGGCCAACGAGCGGAACACCAATCCCTTCGAGGATGTCGGCACAGGCTGGACCCAGCCGCACGGGCGCTGGAGAACGGCCCGCCGCGAGGTCGAAAAGACTGCACAGGTTTACGCCGCTGTGCTGAGAACGTACCGGATGGCGATACTTTCGGAACTGGGGCCCCTGCCGTCCGCCACGTTGGGCCGTGTCTCCAGGCACAGGGAAAGAGCGCGAGGAGTGTCCACGCCGTTCGGCGACGGCCGGCTCGCACCTGCCATCGGTCGCGGAAAGGCGTAACACAGCGAAAGTCGCGTAGCGTTACCGCCCCAGAGGTAATGAATCCTTTCCGATCGAGTTTGGTCTAATTAAGGAAGGAGATGCTATGTCCCTTCGAATTAATGACACCGCGCCCGATTTCACCGCTGAAACCACGCAGGGCACGATCCATTTTCATGAGTGGATCGGCGACGGCTGGGCCATCCTGTTCTCGCACCCCAAGGATTTCACGCCGGTGTGTACCACCGAACTCGGTTCCATGGCCGGTTTGGCGCCGGACTTCGCTAAGCGCAATTGTAAGGTGATCGGATTGAGCGTCGACCCCGTTGAGAACCACGGAAAGTGGGCCGGCGATATCGAAGAGACCATGGGCCACAAAGTCAACTTCCCCATGATCGGCGATACCAAGCTCGAAATCGCCAAGCTTTACGACATGCTCCCGGCCGACGCCGGCGACACCTCGGAAGGCCGTACCGCCGCCACCAACGCGACCGTCCGTACCGTCTTTATCGTCGGTCCAGACAAGAAGATCAAGCTGATGCTGAGCTATCCCATGACCACCGGCCGCAACTTCGATGAAGTGCTGCGGGTGCTCGACTCCATCCGGTTGACCGCCGCGCACAAAGTTGCCACTCCGGCGAATTGGAAGCAGGGTGAGGATGTCATCATAGTCCCTGCTGTTTCCGACGACGAGGCCAAAAAGAAATACCCCACGGGCTGGAAGACTCTCAAGCCGTACCTGCGGGTCGTCGCTCAGCCTAAGTGATATCGCTCGCAACTGTAGAGAAATTCGACATTGACGCCTGAAAAGTCAGTGGTAGACTTTAACCCAAGAGGGCTGGGTAAGGATGACTGTCAGGCATCTGCAAGTGGCTCCGATCGGTTTCGGCGCCTTGGTAATTTTTTTCGCTCTTGCTTCGCAGGCGGTCGCCGGTGATAGCGATCGAGCCCGCCCTGCGCGGCGCGGCGATATTCGCGTAGATACCAATCTGGTGCTCATTCCGGTGAGCGTGACCGATGCCCGGAATCATCCTGTTGTGGGCATCGACGCGCGCCAATTCCGCGTCTTCGACGGCAGAGTGGAGCAGGAAGTGGTCAACGTCTCCACCGACGACACTCCGGTGTCGGTGGGTATCGTCTTTGACGCCAGCGCCAGCATGAAGAGCAAGCTGGAAAAAGCACGCGATGCCGTCATCGAGTTTCTGAAAAGCGCCAATCCCGACGACGAATTCTTCCTGGTGAATTTCGCCGGCACGGCCGAAGTAGCGGTGCCGTTCACCACCAGCGGAGCGGAGATCCAAAGCCGGCTGATGTACGCCACCAACAAAGGCAAAACCGCCCTGCTGGATGCCATCCACCTGGCGCTCGACACCATGAAGGACGCGCGCAATCCGCGCAAAGCGCTGCTGATCGTTTCCGACGGCGGCGACAATGACAGCCGCTACACCAAGACCGAAGTCCTGAATGCGATGCGCGAGTCCGATACATGGGTTTATGCCTTGGGCGTGTACGGCAACGAGCCGGTTATGCTGCCCGAGGAAGAACGCGGCGGTCCGTACCTGCTTTCGGAACTCGCGGAGCAAAGCGGCGGCCGGCACGTTGCAATCCAGAAAATCTCCGAACTGCCGGCTGCAGCGGCGAAGATCGGCCTGGAACTGCGGAACCAGTATCTGGTGGGATACCACCCGTCGAAAGTCGACTCCGACGGCAAGTTTCACAAGGTGCAGGTCAAGCTGGTGGACTCCGGTAATTTGCAACTATCCTGGCGTCCCGGCTATTACGCTCCCCAGGATCGAGCAGGCTTGCGTCCTCCGATACTCGATCCACGGTAGGCGCGGCTATTTTGCCAGTACCGCGCTTGCGATCTGTTCGATCCCCATGGGATCGTCGAGGCTTGTCAAATCGCCGGGGTCATGCCCTTCGGCGATGGCTTTGATCGACCGCCGGAGCACCTTGCCCGATCTCGTTTTCGGGAGTTGCAGGACGAAGTGAACGCGGCACGGCCGGCCGATGGCGCCCAGGATGGTATCCACCGCCGCCATCACTTCGCTCTCCAGTGTGGCGCGGAGTTCGGGCGTGGCAATCCGGTCGGCATTCTTCACGACAGCGAAAGCCAGCGGCGCCTGCCCTTTGAGTTCGTCGGCCACGCCCACGACAGCCACTTCCGCGATGGCCGGATGGCTGCTGACCGCCTCCTCGATTTCGCGCGTTCCCAGGCGATGGCCGGCGACGTTGATCACATCGTCGGTGCGTCCCAGGATGAAGTAGTAGCCGTCCTCGTCGCGAATGCCCCAATCGAAGGTCGTATAAATCAGCCGCCCCGGGAAACTGGTGAAGTACGTTTCGCGGAAACGCTCGTCCTGCCGCCATACCGTCGACATACATCCCGGTGGCAGCGGCGGCACCACGCATACCACACCCTTCTCGTTCGGCCCCAACTCTTCGCCCGTTCCGACCTGCAGCAGCCGCACGTCGTATCCGTAGGCGGGGAATGACGGGCTGCCGAACTTGGTCGGGAGATCCTCCACACCGGGGAATCCGCTCAGCAGCGGCCAGCCGGTTTCGGTCTGCCAGAAATGGTCGTAGATGGGCTTATGGAGGGCCTCGGCGATCCATTTGGCCGTAGGCTCGTCCAATGGTTCACCAGCCAGAAACAGGCGCCGCAGGCTCGATATGTCGTACTTCGAGAGATAGGCCGGGTCCTGTTTCTTAAGCACTCGTAGCGCGGTGGGAGCGGAGAACATCACCGTCACCTGGTAATCCTGCACGATCTTCCACCAGATTCCGGGGTCCGGGCGGATGGGCAGCCCTTCGTAGACCACGGAGGCCATCCCGCAGATCAGCGGCCCGTAGACGACATACGAATGGCCCACCACCCAACCGATGTCAGACGTCGCGAAGTACGTTTCGCCGGGGCGGGCATCGTAAATGTACTTCATCGACGCGGCGAGCGCCACGGCGTACCCGGCGGTATCGCGCTGCACGCCCTTCGGTTTTCCAGTAGTCCCGGAGGTGTACAGAATGTACGACGGGTGGCCGGATTCCACCCACGTGCACGGCACATCGGCATCCATGTTTAAGGCACGGAGCGTAGCGTAGTCGAGATCGCGATCCGGCGTCAGGGTCATCATCGGGTCTAGCCCGCGATTTACCAGGAGCACATGTGCGGGCGGGTATTGCGCCAATCGCAGCGCCTCGTCCACCAGTGGCTTATAACGGATCGCTTTGCCGCCGCGGAGGCCGGCGTCGGCGGCGATCATCAGCTTGGGTTGCGCGTCGTCAATGCGCGTGGCGAGGGAATGCGGCGCGAATCCGCCGAACACTACCGAGTGAATCGCGCCTAGCCGCACGGTGGCCAGCATGGCGAAGATCGCCTCGGGGATCATCGGCATGTAGATCAGGACGCGGTCGCCTTTTTCGATCCCCAGGCTTTGGAGGATCGCCGCCATGCGCATTACTTCGGTGTGCAGCTCGCGGTAGGTATAAGTCTTCTCCTGTCCGGTTTCGGTGGAGATGTAGATTAACGCCCGCTGCTCCGCGCGTGCCGCAAGATGCCGGTCCACGGCGTTGTAGCACAGGTTGGTCTCTCCGCCCGGGAACCATTTGGCGAATGGCGGATCGGAGTAATCGAGAACTTTGTCGAAAGGCTTATGCCAGTCGATCATGCCCGCCTGTTCGGCCCAGAATTCCTCGCGGTGCTCGAGGGATTTCTTGTGAAATTCACGATACGTCATGAAAGGACCTCCTGAACAAAAGGACAAGCCAAAGCATGTCCCACAACGCTTTAGCAGCAGCCCATCTTGATTTCGTGTTCCGCGGTCTCCGGCGGGCCGAATGCCTCCTTGGGCGGCTCGGCGCCGTTCAGGACGGCGATCCAGCGTCGACCCGCGTCAAACAATACCAGAATCACGCCGACGATGAAAATGCCCATGAGCGTGGTATCCAGGTATCCAGTGAAGACTTGGCCGGGCTTGGACGTGAGCGGCCAGAATATCGTCTGAATGGACAGGACTCCGGCCGTGACCGTCGTCACGCCGACGAAGCACATGGGGACCGCCGTAAATACCGCGTACTTCGCTTTGCCCATATTGATGAGGAACGTGGTGGCGATCGCCAGCGCGATGGTGGCGAGCAGTTGATTGCCCGTGCCGAACAGCGGCCAGATGGTGGAGATGCTGCCCGTATAGATCAGATATCCCCAGCCGGAGACTACAACAGCCGTTGCCACCAGATTGCCGGGAAGCCATGCGGTATTAGCGAAAGGCTTATGCACGCGTCCCGCCAGTTCCTGCAGAACGTAGCGCGCCACGCGCGTGCCGGTGTCCACGGTAGTCAGAATGAACAGCGCTTCGAACATGATGGCGTAGTGATACCAATACGCCATCAGACGATCCATGCCCGGCAGCCCTTTGAAGATCTGCGCCATCCCGACCGCCAGCGATACCGCGCCACCGGTGCGCCCCGCGAGCTTTTCGCCTACTTCGCGCGAGAACATGTCGAGGTTGACGGTGTGCATTCCCAACTTAGCGAACACCGCCGGCGCGGTATTGATGGCGAAGTAATCGCCGGGATGCATGGAGGTCGCGGCGATCAATGCCAGCAGGCCGACGAGCGACTCGCATAGCATGGCGCCATAGCCGATGAAGCGCGCGTCGGTCTCCTTATCCAGCATTTTCGGCGTGGTGCCCGAGGACACCAGCGAATGGAAGCCTGAAATAGCCCCGCAGGCAATCGTCACGAAGAGGAAGGGGAACAACTTGCCTTTGATGATCGGCCCGCCGCCATGCACGAATTGCGTGAATGCCGGGAAGCGGATATCGGGATGCACGATGAAGACGCCGACGATCAGGATGGCGATGGTGCCCAGTTTTACGTATGTGGAAAGGTAATCGCGCGGCTCGAGCAGCAGCCACACCGGCAGCACCGAGGCGATGAATCCGTAGGTCATCATCAGCCAGGTAATCTGGTGCGGCGTGAAGGTCAGCGTACCCGCCGCCGACGTTCCGGCAAACCAATGACCGGCAATCACGGCGGAGATCAGTAGCACCACGCCGAAGATGCTCGGCCCGGTAATAGTGATTCTTCCGCCGTGGCTCTTGAACATCCACACCCCCATGATCAGGGCGATAGGAACAGTCGAGCCGATGGTGAACACACCCCAAGGGCTGGCTGCCAGAGCGTTTACCACTACGATTCCCAGGCCGGCGAGCGTCACCAGCAAAATGAACAGCACCGCGATCATGGCGACCAGGCCCGCGAATGGGCTGATCTCCGTGCGGGCGATTTCCGCCAGCGAGCGGCCGCGATGGCGGATGGAAGCGACCAACACCGTGAAATCCTGCACGCATCCGGCCAGCACCGCGCCCACCAGCAGCCATAGGAACCCGGGAGCGAATCCGAACTGTGCCGCCAGCGTAGGCCCCACCAGCGGACCGGCGCCCGCGATGGCGGCGAAATGATGGCCGAACAGCACCCACTTGGGTGACGCTACGTAGTTATGGCCGTCTTTGAAGGTGTGCGCCGGGGTGGTGCGGCGATCGTCGAGCGCCAGCACCTTGGCCGCCAGAAACGCGCTGTAGTAGCGGTAGGCGAGAGCGTAAATGCAAAGTGCGCCGAGCAGAACCGGAAAGGTATTCATGCAATCTGACCTCCTGAACGAGGGGTGGACCTACCGGTCCGCCGCGTCGAACCGATCGGCGATCAGTTCGGCGGTATGCTTGACGGCGATGGGCGCGCCGTCCTTATCGAGCCCGCCGCGAATCTGCATGGCGCACCCCGGGCAATCCAGCGCCACGATAGTAGCACCTGTACTTTTGATGTTGGTAAGCTTGCGCCGCAGAATCGGCGCCGAGATTTCCGGAAGCTTCAGCGAGTACGACCCGCCCATGCCGCAGCACATGTCGGCCTCGAACATTTCGGTGAGTTCGTAGCCTGCCTTGTCCAGAAGTTCGCGCGGCGCCCGGTCTGCGCGCAGGGTCTTCTTGAGGTGGCAGGAATCGTGGTACGTGATCTTGGCGAGATGGCCGCCCTCGACCGGTGTGAGGCGGCCCTCATCGACCAGCTTCTTTACCAGGGTGGAGAAATCGACTACTTTGGCGGCCAGCTGTTTCGCCCGCGCCACTTGGTCAGCCATGCCAATGCTTACGAAAGTCTTGGCGAAATCGTGCTTCAGCGCCACGGTGCAGGTGGGGCACGCCGACACTACGTAGCTCACGTCTTCCGCGAGCAGCGCATCGATGTTGGACTTGGCGTTGCCGGCAGCCGTTTCGTAAGCGCCGCTGAAGCGGGCCGGAGCTCCGCAGCAGGTTTGCCCCTCCGGAAAGACCACCTCAAGACCGGCTTTATTGAGCAGTTTTACCACTGCCTCACCGGTCTCCGGATAGGCGAAGTCGATCAGACAGCCGGCGTAGAACGACACTTTTGTGGCGCATGCTTCCGGTTGCCGGATCTCTTTGAACTTGTCGCGGAACGGCACTTCCGCCACCGCTGGCAGACTGCGAAATTCGCACATTTCCGAAAGGAACATCGGCAGGTGCCGGATGAAGCCGTCTTTCGCGAAAGGCTTCTGCACCGTGTACGCTGCCCGCAGCATTCCATGAAACAGCCGGCGATTGTTGACGATGGCAAACGCCGCTTTTTCCTTCAATGAAGGCCCCTGCTCCTTGGCAACCCGGCGGCGCAGTTCCAGAATCATGTCCGGGATCGGCACCTTGCCGGGGCAGACGTCGATGCAGTTGCCGCACTGAATGCAGAGACCCTGAATATCCTCGGACTTCTTCAATTCATCGAACCACGCGGTGAGAATCGTCCCGATACCACCCGTGTAGATCTTGCCGAAGACATGCCCGCCCACCAGCCGGAACACCGGGCACACGTTCAGGCACGACGCGCAGCGAATGCACTGCAGCGCTTCCTTGAATGCCGGGTCCTTCGACATGTCGGTGCGATGGTTGTCCATCAGCACGATGTGCAGGTTCTTCAGGCTGCCGTCGGTGTTGGGCGACGGCCCGGTGATGATGGAAACGTAGCTGGTGAGCAACTGCCCGGTGGCGCTACGGGGCAGCGCCGTGAGAATCGGCAGGATGTCGTCGAGGTGCGCGACCAGCTTTTCCACGCCCACAATGGCGACATGCGTTTTGGGGAGCGAAGTGACCAGCCGGGCGTTGCCTTCGTTGGTGACGATGACGATGCTTCCCGTCTCCGCCACCGCGATGTTCGCGCCCGAGACGCCCATCTCGGCGTCCAGAAATTTGGCCCGCAGTTCCTTGCGCGCGAGCTTCACCAATTCCGGAATATCCGCCGCCAGGCGCTGGTTCACTTCTTTACTGAAGACCTCGGCCACCTGCTCCTTGGTCATATGGATGGCCGGCATCACCATGTGCGACGGCCGTTCGCCGGCGAGTTGCACGATCCATTCACCCAGGTCGGTCTCGCTAACCGCGATGCCCGCCTCTTCCAGGTGCTGGTTGAGGTGGATTTCCTCCGACGCCATCGACTTCGACTTCACGACGCTCTTCACGCCGTTCTCGCGGGCCACCTTCAGGATGTAATTGTTGACGGCTTCCGGAGTGCTGGCGCGGAAGACCTTGGCGCCGCGCGCTTCGGCATTCTCCCGGAAGATTTCGGCCAGCTCGTCGAGATTCCGGGCGGCGTAGCTCTTCACCTCCGCGATCCGCCCGCGGACTTCCTCGAAATCGATGCCTTCGTACGCCTTGGCGCGGCTGATGCGGTATGCTTCCGAGAATCGGCCGAGCGCGCCCGTGAGATTGGCGTTATTCACCGCCGAATGGATGGATTCCTTGAAGGTGGCGCTCATCGGTTCCTCCCCAACTCGTCGACGAAGACGACTACCAGGCGTGCCGGTCCGTGCACTCCGATAGTCAGGACGCGTTCGATGTCCGCCGTCCGGCTGGGGCCGGTGATCATGGAAATGTACCCGCATTGGCTGGGGTGAACGCGCGCCAGCGCCGACGCCATGTCGGGCTGGATCGCATCTGTCGGAACGACCGCCACGTGGATCATGGGAAGTGCCGAGGCGAGCCGCCGCTCCACCGGCGCGGCGTCGGTCACCAGCGTACCGGTGCTGGCGATGGCGCATTCCATCTGGCTGATTCCCACCTTGGATGCTTCGGCTGCTTCTCTGGTGACGTCGAACGTGAGGCCGGGGATTTGATTGGCCAGAGCTGTGCGATCCACGCCATCGAGCAGCGATCCGGCCACCCAGACGCTACGTCCCTGTTCGATGCGTAGGAAGGTGGCGATGAAATCGAGCGCCTCGCCGCGAGTGTTCACGCGATGCACTTCGGCGCTCACTGCTTCGGCGCGGGTCTTGAACGTGTCAAATAAGGTGGGCATCAGCCACGTTCCTTTCCGCAGTGAACCGGGACCGCTTGCTCACGCGCGCGGCTCGGTAGCCGCGTCTTACCGAGCCGCATCTTACCGAGCCGCGACCGTGAGGGAGCGGTTGCAATCTCATTTTTCGGCATCGCTCGCATCCTTTTCCGCCCGGTACGCATCGGCCAGCAGCGAGACGTAGTGGCGGACCCTCTGTTTGCTGCCGAAGCGGTGCGTGCTGTCGAGAAGCTGCATCATGCAGGCCGGACATCCTGTCGCGATGGTGCTCGCCCCCGTGGCCGCCGCGTCGGTGGCCTTCGCCTCCGCGATGCTGGACGACGTCCCGGGGTGCGTCAGTCCGTACGATCCGCCGCTTCCGCAGCAGGCATCCGGCTTGGTCATCTCTTTGAAGATTACGCCCGGAATATCGCTCAAAATACCGCGTGGCTCGCGGAACACCTTCATCGATTTTTTCAAGTGGCACGAGTCGTGATAGGTCACCACGGCATCCACCTGCCCGCGCGGTTTCCGATAGTCGATGACCTTCGTCAAGAACGTGGAAATATCGTAGGTGCGCGCGCTCCAGTATGCCGCTTTCGGCCCGTAGACCGGATCGCCGCCCAGCACGCGCGCGAACTCGTGCTGCCAGGCGGAGCCGCAGGAGCCGCACCCGGTGACGATGTACTCCGCGCCACTCCGGTCCATGGCGTCGAGATTGCGCCGCGCCAGCGTGCGAGCCGATTCCACATCGCCGTGCACCAGCACCGGAGTCCCACAGCACTGCTGGTCTTTGGGGACAACTACCTCCACGTGATTTTCGGTCAGCACATCGATCAGATCGAGACCGGTTTGCGGATAGAAATAATGGAAGGAGCATCCCGTGAAGAAGGCCACCCGCATTTTGGAATCGGGCGCGGGAATGACCTGTGGTAGGCGATCGCGCAGAGGGTGGGTGGTGGGTGACGGCAAGAGGCGATTCTCGTCGAACCCGGCATTTTTGCCCAAAATCGCGAACGGCGACCGCGGAGAGATGGCGCGCAACCGCAGATCCTCGCGAAATACCAGGCCTTGCAGGAAGGCGCCGGCTTTCATTGCCCCGTCCAGCAGCAGAGGCGATTTCAAGCCTGCGAAAATCGCGGCCTTCAGCCACGGTAGTCCCTTCTGCTGTACGATGGCGGCGCGCAAGTCGAGCATGATGCGGTCGAACTGCACGCCCGAAGGGCAGGCCTGCATGCACGACTTGCAGACCAGGCAATCGAAGAGCGTGTCGATGACTTCCTGGTCGTCCAGCGCGAGATCTCCCGCGATTACCGCTTCGGCAATGGTGATTTTGCCGCGCGCCACTCCGCCTTCCGTCTTCTCCGCGTTGTAAACCGGGCAGACGGACATGCAGAAGCCGCATTTCATGCAGCGGTCGAGCTCCTGCTGGAGCTCGGGGAAAGCTTCCAAACCGGTCTCTTTGGCAGGTTCAGACATGCGCGAGTTCTCTGTCGGGCACCAGCTTCCCGGGATTTAGCACGCCTTCTGGATCGAGTGCCTGTTTGATACTGCGCATGAGGTTCACGCCGCTTTCGCCGAGCTCATTGCCCAGAAACCGCATCTTGGCGATGCCGATCCCATGCTCGCCCGAAAGCGTGCCGCCCAGCGCCAGCGCGGTATCGAAAATCTCTTCTACCGCCTTGTGAACGCGGTCCATCTCGGCGGCATTGTTCTTGTCGGCGAGGATAGTGGGATGCAGGTTGCCGTCACCCGCGTGTCCGAAAGTTCCCAACACTAATTCGTACTTCCGCCCGATGTTGGCGCAGGCCACCAGCATTTCCGTGATGCGGCTGCGCGGCACCGTGGCGTCTTCCAGGACGACGGTATTATTCAAGGAGGCCAGAGCCGGCAGCGCCGCGCGCCGGGCGGCCCAGAGTTGATCGCGCTCCGCGTCGGAATTCGCCATGCGCAGCACACCGTGATTGTCGGCCACCGTTTTGACGACGGCATCGGCTTCGCGGTCCACGACCGCCGCCGCCATGCCATCCACCTCGATCAGCAGCAGCGCCTCGGCGGTGGTCAGCAGGCCCACATGGGCGTACGCTTCCACCGTCTCGATGGTCTTACGATCCAGAATCTCCAATGTGGCGGGTATCACCTGCGCTTTGATAATGCCCGCGACGGTATTGCCGGCGTCCTCGATGGTCTGGTAAGTGGCCAGCATGGTGCGCCGGAATTTCGGCGCCGGAATCAGCTTTACAGTGATCTCCGTGATAATCCCGAGCGTGCCTTCCGACCCTACAAACAGGCTGGCGAACTCGTACGCGGTCACGTTCTTGACGGTCTTGCCGCCGAACTTCACCTTGTCTCCGTTTGCCAGCACCACTTCCATGCCCATCACATAATGTTTCGTGACGCCGTACTTGAGCCCGCGCAAACCGCCGGAATTCTCGGCCACCGATCCGCCCATGGTGGCGGTTGCCACCGTGCCCGGGTCGGGCGGATACAGCAACCCATGGCCGGCCACCGCATTGTTCAATTCCTGGATCACTACGCCGGGCTGAACCGTAGCCGTGAGATTCTCGGCGTCCACTTCCAGAATGCGATTCATCCTTTGGAACGAGAGAACGATTCCGCGCTTGAGCGGAATGGTGCCTCCGCTCAAATTGGTTCCCGCGCCCCGCGGGTAGATGGCGACGCCGCGGGAGCGGGCCAGGTTGACGATACTGCGGATTTCCTCCGTGCTGCCCGGCTTTACCACGACATCGGGGATCTGGCGCGGTACGTCGGCGGTGGCATCGAAGCTATAAGTCACCAGGTCGACTTTATGCGTGAGGACGTTCTTCTCGCCGACAATGTTCTGCAATGCCTGAATAACGGATCGGTCAAACATAACGCCCTCCCCTGGTGGCGAATCCGCTTGCTCACGCGCGCGGCTCGGTCTGCGTTGCCGAGCCGCGACCGTGAGGGAGCGGTCCTAGTAATAGAAAACCTGCACTTGCATGGTGAATTCGTTGCTCGGCCGGATGGCGGAGCCATTCTGCGGCACGGCCCGCGTGTACTGGGCGGTCCACTTCAGGTTCTGCCCGTGAATGTAATAGTTGAGGCCCGTGCCGTAGCGATTAATATCCTTGATGCCATTGGCCGCGGCCGTGAAATCCTGCGTCTCGAACTTGGCGAACGGCTGCGTCTTGATCTTATGGAAGTAATAGGCGGCTTCCATCAGGTAGTTGGTCTGGTCGGGAATGGCGGTGAAGAAACTGCGGCCGTCGAAGTGCAAAACGTTGAAGTTCAGGCCGACTTCGTCGCCGCCGTTGACCGGCGTGTCATTCGCCACATTGAGCGAGTCGGAGCGATATTTCCCCTGCTTGTCGCCGCCGACATCGATGGCCAGGATTTTCCGTTTACCGAGCGCCGTGCCGGCATATGCATACTCTTTTTCGCGATCGAAGAAGTCGTATTGCAGATAGAGGGCCGGCCGCGGAGCGTTGCGTCCGTCGGGAGTTCGGAAGCCGTCGAAGATGCCGCCGCGATATTGGAATCTGTCGTCGAAGAAATATCCGCGCGCCTGGAATCCGACGTCTCGCAAGGCCGATTCCACTAATGCGCTGTTGTTCACAGTAGACACCGCGCTGATATTCACGGTGTAGTAGCTCAGGGTGGATTGCAGTCCCTGGCGCGAATTGGGCACCAGCATTTCGCCGCCCGAAAGTTCCAGGTGGGTATTCACCTTGTATGCCGCCCAGGCATCTTGAATGATGAAGCCGGGTTCGGTCGCGTTTCCTGTAGTCAAAGTCTTCGTGGCTGCCTCTCCGTTGGGCGACAACCCGAGCTTGGGATCGTCAGTCTGGAAGAAGAAGCTGATGTTGTTGCCGATGGTGCCGCCGAACATCAGGCGGTCGCGCAGTAGATAGAAATTCTGCGCATAACCCTGGTTGCCGGCCGAGGGCGCAGTCGCGTCCTGCGTGTAGTCGGCCCAGAACTGGCCCTGGAAACCGAACTTGATGGTAATATCTTCCGTCTTAATCTGAAGCTGTGCGGATGCCGGCGCGGGAACGAGCGCGAGCATCAGTGCGCAAACTATGACGCTAAACAGCGTCCTTTGAAAAAATGTATTCGACACGGTTTTCACTCCTTGGTGTTTTTCGTTGTTTGCGGTGCGAACTGTGCTCACTTCGTCACCACTGGGATCATCCACGGAAATACGTAGGCCATCAGGAACACCACCACGCCAACCAAAGTGGCGAGCGCGATACTGTGCAGGAATACGTACCGGAGAATGCTGCCCTCGTTGCCCTGCTGGCCGGTGGCGACGCCCGCCACCACGATGCTCTGCGCATCGATCATCTTGCCCATTACGCCGCCGGCGCTATTTGCCGCCGCGGCCAATACCGGCGCCACCCCAACCTGGCGCGCGGTGATCTGCTGCAATCCACCGAACAGCACGTTCGACGACGTGTCGCTACCCGTCAGGGCTACACCGAGCCAGCCGAGCAGCGGGGAAAAGAACGGAAAGAGAACGCCGGTGCTCGCAAAGGCCAGGCCCATGGTGGCGTCCAGGCCCGCGTAGCGCGTCGAATACCCCAGCGCCAGCATCGCCGCGATAGTGAGCAGCGATTTGCGGATGCGCTTCAGCGTTCCCCAGAAAATCAGAATCAGGTTGGCCGGCGTGAAGCCCAGCAGCATGCCGCCGATGCCGCCCGCGAGAAGCAGGCTGGTGCCGGTGGCCGACGCCCAATTCAGCGTAAATACCGCCGGTTCCACAGCCGCTTTGGATACCACGGGCGGCGTGCGTGTGATCGCCTTGTGCAGCACCGGAATATTCATGCTGACGGAGGAAAACCCGTACATGAAATTGGGCGCCTTGGCGGTTCCGCCGTTGAGGAATGTTTTTACCGGGGTGAGGCCCCACGTGAATACGAACACCGAGAGCAGAATCCACGGCATCCATGCCTTGAACTTCCGGCCGCTGGTATAGGTCCGCCGGTGGGCATGTTCCGACGCCCGCAGAGCGCGATCTTCATGGTCGAAAGACCACGTAGTGGCCGGTTGCCAGAACTTCAGCAGCGCCACCAGCGAGATCATCGAAACCACCGAGGCGCCGATCGCCGCCAGCGAGGCGCCGACATAGTTGCTGATCAGATACTGCGTGCCGCCAAAGGTGAGGCCCGCGGTGGCACAGGCCGGCCAGACTTCCATCATCTGTTTGCGGCCGCACATGGTCCACACCACCCAGAAAGGAACCACCACGCAGAACAACACCAGGATGCGCCCGGTCATGGCGCTCAGCAGATCCACCGGCAACCCGGTGACTGTCGCCAGGGTGATGATCGGGATTCCCAGGGCGCCGAACGCTACCGGCGCCGTGTTGGCGATCAGGGCCAGGCCGGCAGCCTGCAGGGGCCGGAATCCGAGACCGATCAGCATGGCGGCGGAAATCGCCACCGGAGTTCCAAATCCAGCCGCGCCTTCAATGAAAGCGCCGAAGCAGAAGGCGATCAGCAGGACCTGAATGCGGCGGTCGCTGCCCAAGCCCGAGATCGTGTCTTTTACGATTTCGAAGTCTCCGGATTTCACCGTGACGTCGTAAACGAAGATGGCTCCCAGCACGATCCAACCGATCGGGAAGAGCCCGTAAGCGGCGCCCATGAGAGCCGCAGATCCGGCAAGCGGGGCCGGCATGCCGAATACCAACATGGCGACTGCCAGTGACGCGGCCAATCCGGACAGCGCCGCCCAATGGGCTTTTGCATGGCCGAACGCCAGAAGCCCTAGCAGAACCACTACGGGTAGGGCGGCAACCAGGGCGGAAAGAGCTAGGCTGCCCGCCACTGGTGTGTATGCCTGTGTCCAATGCATAGTTTAAGACCTTAATACCTCTTTATAGATGTATAATTCCACAGGTGTAACACTTGGTCAATCAGGTAAAACAATTAGTGTCGGTCGAGCGGCTTGCTGTAGTGGGTCGGCATCCTGGTTTAAGCAAAACACCATGACGCGCACATCAGCTAGGTTGGTTTTGGCAAGTACTCGAACGATTAACATTCAGCATCATGCCGGGTTCTCTTTTAAATTCCCGGCATCTTCCGATCCATACGCCCTTGCCCGGTATCCGCTGGGCTTCACTCGAAGGAGAAGCGGACGACGATTGCCGGCGGGATGACGATGAGCCGACGCTGGTTGGGATCGCGCCAACGCTTCTTTGAACGGATCAACCGCGGAGAATTTCAAACGGACCCACTACCGGACTGAACAGGTACGGGCGCGTGGTCGACGAAAGGAACCGGTTCGATCGACGCCGCATGGGCCAGCAGGGCATCGTCGTCGGGGCCTTCGCCATTGAGCACGCGCGCCATCCGGCCCTCATCGAGCTCGCGTTCCCATTTGGCAACCACGATAGTGGCCACGCCGTTACCGACGAGATTGGTCAGGGCTCGCATTTCGGACATGAAGCGATCGACCCCGAGCAGTAGGGTGAGGCCGGCCACGGGGACTGTTCCAACGGCCTCCAGCGTCGCCGCCAGGGTGATAAATCCCCCACCGGTGACCGCCGCTGCACCCTTCGAGCTCAGCATCAGGATCAACAAAAGGAAGGCTTCCTGGCCTAACGTCAGGTGTGTATTGGTGGCTTGCGCCACGAAGATGGCGGCAATCGTCAGATAGATCGACGTGCCGTCGAGATTGAAGGAGTAACCCGAGGGAATCACCAGCCCCACCACAGACTTAGAGCATCCCAGCGCCTCCATCTTCACCATGATCCGCGGCAGCACCGACTCCGAAGAGGAGGTACCTAGCACGATGAGCAACTCTTCCTTAATGTACTTCATGAATTTCCAGACGCTGAAGCCGTGGAAGAAGGCGATGGCGCCCAGCACCACAAATACAAACAGGATGCTGGTGATGTACACGCAGGCCATCAACTTGGCCAGGGGAATCAGCGTCCTCAGCCCATAGTGGCCCACAGTGTACGCCATCGCGCCGAATGCCCCCAGAGGCGCCGCCTGCATGATGAGTCCGATCACGCCGAACATCAGGTGGGCGATTTTGTCGCATCCCGCCACCAGCGTCTTGCCCTGTCCCAGCGCAGCTAGCGCCAGTCCCACCAGAATCGCCAATAGCAACACCTGCAGAACATCGCCAGTGGCGAACGCCCCGACGAAAGTAGTCGGAATGATGTTCGTGATGAATTCGACCGCGTGTAAGCTATGTCCCTGCGCGGCGTACCCCTGAATCGCCCGTGCGTCGAGCTTGCTGGCGTCCACATTCATGCCCGCGCCGGGCTGGATGATATTCACCACCATGAGCCCGATCAGCAATGCCATGGAGGTGACCACCTCGAAGTAGAGCAGCGCTTTTATGCCCACCCGCCCGAGCTTCCGCATATCGCCGATGCTGGCAATACCCACTACCACCGTGAAGAAGATGATCGGCCCGATCATCATGCGGATCAATTTGATAAAGCCGGTGCCCAGCGGCTCCATCTTTCCGGCAGTGGACGGAGCGACTACCCCCAGTACTACCCCCAACAGAATTCCCACAATGACGCGAAAATACAGCGTGCGATAGAACTTTTTCTTGGTTGGCGGTTGCGGCTGCGGCATGACTTCGGAACCTCTTCTCGCGGGCGTCGGCGAAGCTCGGCAGCTCCGAGTGTATCCAAACCTGGATCGCTCCGCTAAATCAGACTTTAATACCCTATAGTCGTGTAATACCACGGTGCGTGGAAAAACAAAAATCAGGTAAAACACCCATAACCGATTCCGTCACACCGACAAAATTCGCCACACAGTGTGGAAGATTTAGGATATGCGGATATAATTAGCGGTGAAAGGATCGTTGTCATGAAAATCCGCCCAGAAGATGCTTTGGAATACCATTCCGCATCTCCGGCAGGCAAGGTGTCCGTAACCCCGACCAAGCCATGCCGCACCCAACGCGATCTTAGTCTTGCCTATACTCCCGGAGTAGCCGTTCCGTGCCTGGAAATCGAGCGCGACCCCAGCCTCGCTTACAAATACACCGCCAAAGGCAACTTGGTGGGCGTCGTCACCAACGGGTCCGCGGTGTTGGGCCTGGGCAATATCGGAGCACTGGCGGGCAAGCCGGTGATGGAGGGCAAAGGCGTCCTCTTTAAACGCTTCGCCGACATCGACGTGTTCGACATCGAACTCGCCTCCGCCGATCCCGACCAGATCATCGCCGCCTGCCGCATGCTGGAACCCACCTTCGGCGGTATCAACCTGGAAGACATCAAGGCTCCCGAATGCTTCTACATCGAGGAAGAACTGCGCAAGACCATGAAGATTCCGGTCTTCCATGACGACCAGCACGGCACCGCCATCATTTCCGGCGCCGGCCTGCTGAACGCCCTGGAATTGACCGGCAAGAAAATCGCCGAAATCAAGATCGTTTTCAACGGCGCCGGCGCCGCCGCCATTTCCTGCGCGGCCCACTACATCAACCTGGGCGTTCGCCGCGAGAACATCGTCATGTGCGACACCAAAGGCGTGATTTTCGAGGGCCGCAGCGAACACATGAACGCGTACAAAGCGCGCTACGCCTCCCCGACCGCGGCGCGCACGCTGGCCGAAGCGCTGGTGGGCGCCGACGTATTCTTCGGACTCTCCCAGGCCGGCGCCGTCACCGGCGAGATGGTGAAGCAGATGGCCCCCAACCCCATCATTTTCGCGCTGGCCAACCCCGATCCCGAGATCGATTACTATACCGCCCTCGAGGCGCGCCCCGACGCCATTGTTGCCACCGGCCGCTCCGACTTCCCGAACCAGGTGAACAACGTCCTCGGCTTCCCGTTCATCTTCCGCGGGGCGCTCGATGTCCGCGCTACCACTATTAATGAGGAGATGAAAATGGCCGCCACTCGCGCGCTCGCCTCCCTCGCTAAAGAAGATGTGCCCGATTCGGTGCTCCGCGCCTACGCCGTCGACCGCATCGAGTTCGGCCGCGAGTACATCATCCCCAAGCCGTTCGATCCGCGCGTGCTGATCTGGGAAGCTTCCGCCGTGGCGCAAGCTGCCATGGACAGCGGCGTTGCCCAGATGCCGGTCGACATCGAACAGTACCGCGAAGCGCTGGAGCGCCGTCTCGGCACCGCCCAGGGCGTCATGCGCGCCATGATTCACAAGGCGCAGAGTGCGCCCAAGCGGCTCGTGTTTACCGAAGGCGAAGAGGGCAAGATCATCCGCGCCGCCCATATTCTGATCGACGAAAAGATCGCCGTGCCGATTCTTTTGGGCAACCAGGAGCGTATTCGCGCCAAAGCGGAAGAATTGCACTTGCACATGGAGGGTATCCAGGTAGTCGACCCGCAAAAATCCCCACGGCGCGACGTATTTACCGAGGAGTTTTACAGCCTGCGGCAGCGTAAGGGCGTCACCCGCACCGAGGCGGCGCAGACCGTGCTCAACCCCGTCACTTTCGGTAGCCTGATGGTGCGTCTGGGCGATGCCGACGCCCTCATCGGCGGGCTCACCACCCACTATCCGGACACGATTCGCCCCGCGCTCCAGGTAATCGACGTCCGGCCGGAACTGCGCCGTGTGGCCGGCGTCTATGTGTTGATCACGCCCAAAGGAGATATCTACTTCCTGGCGGATGCCACGGTCAATATCGACCCCAGCGCGGAAGATCTCGCTGAAATCGCCATCATGGCCGCGGAGAAGGCTCGCCGTTTCGGCCAGGAACCGCGCGTAGCGATGCTTTCGTTCTCCAATTTCGGCAGCACTAACCATCCGTTGACGCTCAAGGTCCGCAAAGCTGTGGAACTGGTGCGCCGGCGCGCGCCGCTGCTGATGATCGATGGCGAGATGCAGGCCGATACCGCGGTGGTGCCGCAGATTCTGGAGGAAACGTACCCCTTCAGCACCCTCAAGGGCGGCGCCAACGTGCTGGTGTTTCCCAATCTGGAATCGGGAAACATCGCTTACAAACTGCTGCACCGCATCGGCGGCGCGGAACTGATCGGTCCGCTGCTGGCCGGGTTGTCGAAGCCCGTCCATGTGTTACAACGCGGATCCGAAGTCAACGACATCGTGCATCTGTCGGCGATGGCGGTAGTGGACGCGCAGGAAGTGGGCCGGCCGTATCGATCGTTGGTGGGCACCACGGCGTGAAGCGTCGTGCACAATAGCCGCAAAAGAATATTCACCGCAAAGACGCTGAGACGCTGAGAAAACAAAATCAAGGTCAAAATCGGAAAGCGAGGGGGCTGAGGATGCTGAGCGGTGGGCCGTCGCGGTTGGGCCGTCGATACGAACTGCGCTTTTAGGCAAATCGTCGCAGCAGAGGACGCAGAGCTAAACGCCGCGACGATTTCCCCAGAGCAGAGCCCCTAGGACGCAGAGGCCCAAGAACATTGCCCCTCCGCGCTCTCTGCCACCTCAGCGCCTCCGGTTTTGACTTTGACTTTTGTTTTCTCAGCGTCTCGGCGTCTCTGCGGTGAATATTATCCTAAGCCCCTTTCGGGTAGCACCCCAACACCCGCAAGAAGTCGGCCAGTTCCTGCAGATGATGGAGAGCATTCTGTGCGTTGGGAGTGTCCACGCGGCCCAGGAAGTCCACATAGAAGAGGTATTCCCACGGCTTCCCGCGAAGCGGCCTGGACTCGATCTTGGTAAGGCTCAGGTCGCGTAGCGCGAACGCGCTGAGAGCCCGGAACAGCGCGCCTGGGACGTTGCGGGTGCTGAAAACCAGCGAAGTCTTCCAGTGCGTATGGGCCGCCGCCGGAGTCGCGTGGCGCCGCGCATATGGCTCCGTTCGCAAAAGGAAAAACCGCGTGAAATTCTGCCGGTCGCTCTCGATCGACCGGCGCAAAATCCGCGCCCCGTAGATCTCCGCCGCTACCGAGGAAGCGATGGCGGCGGCATCTTCCAATTCCTCTTCCACCATCATTTTCACGCTTCCGGCCGTGTCATAAAAGGGAATTCGTTCGATTTGCGGATTTTTTGCAAAGAAATCCAGACATTGATTGAGAGCCACCGGATGAGAAAATGCCCGCTTGATCCGGGAAAACGGCACACCTTTTCTAACAATCAAGTTATGGACAATGCGGACGCTGGTCTCCGCCACGATGGGTAATTCAAAGTTTACCAGGTGGTCGTAATTCTCGTGGACGGAGCCGGCGAGGGTGTTTTCTATCGGCACCACCGCGCCGCCCACAGCCCCCGACTTGAGGGCGCGAAAAACATCTTCGAACCGTTCACAGGGCAAAACAGCCGTCTTCGGACCCACCAGTTTGCGCGCCGCCTCTTCGCTGAAGGCTCCCCGGGCACCCTGGAAGGCGATCGCCGCGTGCTTCATTTCGGCGCCCCTTCCCATCGCCGTACTGCCGGATCGGGCACGCCCAGAAGGTCCAGAACTCGATCCACGCTGTGATCGACAATATCCATTACCGTTTCGGGATGGTGGTAAAACGCCGGAATCGGCGGCGCGATGATTGCCCCCATCTCCGCCAGTGCCGTCATATTGCGCAAATGGCCTAAATGAAAGGGGCTCTCCCGGACCAATAGAATCAACCGCCGCCTCTCCTTGAGAATTACGTCCGCCGCCCTCACCAGCAGATTCGAGCTGATCCCGCCGGCGATCGCCGACATGGTATGAATCGAGCACGGCGCCACGACCATGGCATCTATGGCGCTCGATCCGCTGGCCAGCCGTGAGCCAATATCTTCCAGGGGATGCCAGAAGTGCGCCAGCCGGCGCGCATCGGCTGCCAGCTTGCCGGTCTCCAGGAACAGAGTTTTTTCACCCGATTTAGACAGAATGAGGTGCGTTTCGACATCCGGCCTGCCCCCCAGCCGTTCCAGCAGGCGTAAACCGTATATGGCGCCGCTCGCCCCCGAGATTCCTACAATCACTTTCAACAGGTTAGTTCTCCGCTTTTCGCCCTCTGTTCCGTTTTCGGAACAGATTTCGCATTTTTTGCTTGCCGGGCCGGTATCCGCAGGCTATAATTCCGTTCGGCTTCGACGAATCCTGTAGAGGACAGTCGCGCCGCACAGCGAGGATGATAGCATGGAGCGCCCCGGTGAGAAGCTCAGGCATGCCCGCGAACGGTTGCAGTTGACCTACCGCGACGTGGTGGAAGCGAGTCAGCAGATCGCCAGGCGCCGCAACAGCGAGGAATTCGCGGTGGCGCTCAGCCGTCTGGCCGACATTGAGAATAAAGGGACGCTGCCCACCATCTATCGTCTTTATACGCTCTGCGCCATATATCGCCTCGACTGGAAGGAAGTGCTCCGCTGGTACGGTGTTCCCTTGGAACTGTTGCCGTCCGATGGGCTGCAAATCCCCCATAAGCAGACGCATGCCATCCAGTTTACGCCCGATGGAGCGGCAGCCGTTCCCCCGGGGCTGGATCGCGAAATCGACCTGAATAAAACCACATTTCTGAATCATTTGATCGGCCGATGGGGGAAAATGCCCCTGGCTTTTTTGGCCGGCATTGAGCAGCGCCACCTTCATTACGGCCTGATCGGCCTTTCCGATTGGTCCATGTATCCGGTTCTTCATCCCGGTTCGCTGGTATTGATCGACCAAACCCGCAGGAAAATAGCCGCCGATGGCTGGACGAACGAATTCGACCGGCCTATTTATTTCCTGGAGCATCGCGACGGATATCGGGTTGGCTGGTGCAGCCTCGTTGCCGGGCGCCTGCTGCTCGAACCCCATCCCGCCGCGCAACAACCGCCGACGTTGTTCGAAATTTCCGATGTCGATGTGGTGGGACAGGTGGCGGGAGTGGCTATGCTCCTCGAATCGAGAAGGCGTCGCCATGCTCGTACTTCAACAGTTCCAGTAAAGTCTCCAAATCCGTGAGGTAGAGCTGCCGCTCCACGTCGCGGGCCGTGGGAGGTACGAAGTGGCGGTAATGGAAAGCTGCGCGCGAGCGGCCGCCGGTACTGAGGTAATCGTCCAGATCGGCCTTCTGCTCCGAGAGGCTGAACTTTAACCATTCGGAGAATACCTGATGGTGACAGTTGCACAATGCCCGGTCCGTGGCCTCCGGCCCGATGATCCGCAGAAGCTCTTCGTGACTGTACCGGCCCGTGGCCGCATTCCGCAAAGATGTCAGGAAGGCCAGACGGCCAAACACCGTGGGTACTTGCGAGAGCGTCTTGCGCCAGAGCATGGCCGCGGGCGTCCGCATTGACTCCGTGTTTGCGAGATACTCCGCCAAAATACCCCCATCTCAGGAGTGACAGGGCCCTTTACCGACCCCTTTCGTCGCCTGAAAACCCAAGCTATTCAATTATATACCAGGGAGCGGAGGGGTTGTAAATAAGATCCTGTGCCCCGCCACTGCCCGCCTTCTCACACTTTTGTTCTGCTTTTGGAAAAAGTTTAGGTATAACCCCCTACTACGGTACAGTCACGCCTAGTATAGTACTCAGCTTACTATAGTAGGTTAACTGTAGAAAGGATCGTACCCCATGAAGAAGCTCGTCGTATTCGCGTTGGTAACTTTTGCGTTCCTGGCCACAGCTCGGACGTCGCGGATCGAAGTCCCGCTCCCCCAGTGCAAACCGTGCCCTGGTGCTAGCGTTCGCTAGTTTGAGCAGTCGCATTCGGGCGCGGCTCTGGTGTTAAAATCGGATCTTCAAGCCGGTCAAGAATAATGCCAGATGCCGCGCTTTTAATTTCTTTCTTTCAGATTGTCACCATCGTTGGTTCCCTCCTGACAGTCGTTAAACTCCTTTACACGGGTCTTTTCCGGCGTTATCGAATCTTTTTCCTGTATTTTCTCTTCCGGGCTCCTTATATGACGGTCTTTCTGATCGTCAGTCACATGAAAGGACTATCTGGCGGAGACGGCATCCAATCCAACCTTTATTACTACCTTTTCCTTTATTCCGACCCGATTTTTCTGCTGGCCTATATTTTGGTAGTGATGGAGCTTTACGGCCTGGTCCTGGAGCGCTACAAAGGCCTGTACACGCTGGGCCGCTGGGCGATGTACGGAGCGATCGTGGTTTCCGGAACCGTATCCATATTAACCCTGCTCCCGAAGCTGGGCCCTTCCGTCCCTGAGCCTTCCAAAAAGGTAATGTACGAGGTCTACGCCGAGCGCGGTATCGACTTCGCCCTAGTCATCTTCATCTTACTGATTGTATGGTTCTTATCGAAATATCCCGTGCCCTTGAGCCGCAACGTAGTGGTGCACACAGTGATCTATTCCATCTTCTTCTTAAGCGATGCGCTGGTTCTGCTCTGGCGGACACTCCTGGGCTACGACGTGGGACAGACTTCCAACGTCGTGGCCACGGCGATCGCCTCGGCTTGCACCGTGGCCTGGGCTTTGCTGATCACCGCTAAGGGAGAAGAAGTTCGCACCCAATTGCCGCAGATCCGGCCCGAAGCAGAGGAACGAATTCTGCAACAACTCGACGCCTTGAACGCCACCCTCCTCAAAGTTTCCCGAAAATGAGTCATATCTTTGGTTAATATAGGTGCTTTTCTTCGGTTAAATCAGTACCAATATTACCGTTACGACGTTGCTTTTATCTGAAAATGGCAATATCCTTTATTTGACGAAGAAAGTGTGGGTGTCCATGGAATACGTGCTTGCCATATCGATTGTGACATTCCTGGCATTAGCAGTCGCGCTATTTCTACTCGTCCGCAAATTGACGTTCAATGGCGGCAGTTTGCCATTGAATGCCGAATGGATCGATGAGCTTTCGATCGAGCGTTACCGTCCCATGATGCGGTTACTGGATGGCGGCGATCTTGAGTTTCTACGGTCTCAACCCGGGTTCACTCCCCGAATGGCTACCAAACTCCGCATTCAGCGGTGCCAGATCTTCCGTGGGTATCTGCGCTGTCTGAACGGCGATTTCCAGCGGGTTTGCGCGGCCATCAAGATTCTCATGTTGCAGTCCAGGCAGGACCGGCCGGACCTGGCTGGTCTCCTGGTGCAGCAACAAATGAGATTCGCTTGCGAAATGGGATTGGTGTATTTCCGCCTGGTCCTGTATCGTTGGGGTGTCTGCGGGGTGGACGTGACGAGTCTGGTCAAGAATTTCGACCTGATGCGTTTGGAATTGCGAAGTCTGGTTCCGGCTACCCTTACCATGGGAGCCTGAAAAGGAATGTTTGTTTTCCCGGTTTCTCCGGGGTGGCTGTAGCGGCTATTATTTGCGCCGCTACAGCCGCTTTAGTATTTCTTTCGCCTCTTTCAATCGCGGAAATTTCTTTTCCGCTTCTCTGAATTCCTTCGTGTGAACCCTCCTGCGTACCCCGTTATGATCCACCGGATATTGCAAATGCAGCATTTCGTGGTACATCACGTACTCTAGTCCAAGCTCCGGACACCCCGGCCGGTCGAATATCCGGCTCACGATAATGGCATTGTGCGACGGGTCGAAATGGCCCAGCATGCTGCGCGACACTCCCCGGCTCCAGCCCAGCCTCGGCATCCCCATCAGCCCATCGAAAAACTCCCTGTTGAGCCGCTCGAAAATCTCTTCCAGGTTGTAAACCGCGCCTTTCGGACCGGACACGAACTTGCGCCCGCGGATCTGCCGCACCAGGTTCGCTTGCCGGCGCATATCGCGGCGGTTCAGATACAGCCGAAACCGGTGGTTGTACATGCGCGCGATCGGTTTGCGGTAGAGCTTGCAGAGCAGGATGTACGCCAGCGCTTCCATTACCGGCGCCGGCGCGGAAGCCAGCAAGTCCGAAATGCGCACCCGCAAACATCCGTCCTCCAGCCGGATGAAGCTGTTGGCATTGGCAAAGCGGCAGAATTCCACCTGCAGCTGCGGCACCGGCGTGCGCGGCTTCAGTTCGCGAAATACCCGCGCGTAAATCTCTTCCGGCGTTTCAAAAAACAGGGAACTCTGAAATCCCGGCAGGAGCATTCCCTCGGAATCGGACATTCTCCCCTTAGAGTAGCGCGGCGGGCGCCGCTAGAGCTCTTGGCCGGTTGGTTCCTGGTACGTCGATGCGTTACTCTGAATCCTTAAAGGACCAATCGATTTGCCAAAGGCGAAAATTACAGCCCTGGGGTGCTATACCCCGCCCGGCCTGCTCACCAACCAAGACCTCGAAAAGATGGTGGAAACCAATGACCAGTGGATTCTGGAACGCACCGGAATCCGCGAGCGGCATATCGCCGCCAAGGACATGGCTACCTCCGACATGGCCATCCAGGCGGCCAAGTGCGCCCTGGCGCAGCGCGGCGTGGAACCTACCGAGGTGAATGCCATCATCGTCTGCACGGTGACGCCCGATTTCATGTTTCCGTCCACTGCCTGCCTGGTGCAGAACGGCATAGGCGCCCGCGGCGCGTGGGGCTTCGACCTCATCGCGGCCTGCTCCAGCTTCGTCTACGGTTCCACCGTGGGCGCCCACCTGGTGGCCACCGGCACGCACAAGAAGGTCCTCGTGATCGGGGCCGACACCATGAGCCGCATTATCGACTACACCGACCGCGCCACTTGTATTCTGTTCGGCGACGGCGCCGGCGCAGTATTGATCGAACCCCTCGAGGATGGCGACGACGGCCTCGGCTTCATCGATTTCGTAGGTGAAATCGACGGCTCCGGCGGCGATGCCCTCAAAATGCCCGCCGGTGGCAGCCGCTTACCGGCATCCCACGAGACCGTCGACAAGCATCTGCACTTCGTCCACCAGGACGGGTCGCAGGTTTTCAAATACGCCGTCCGCAAGATGCACGAGAGTTGCCGCGATCTGCTGGCGCGCAACGGGCTGACGGTCGACGATGTGGCCGTGATGATTCCCCATCAGGCGAATCGCCGCATCATTTCGGCGGCCGGCGAGAAACTGGGCATGCCTGTCGAGAAAGTTCTGGTCAATATCGACCGCTACGGCAACACCACAGCCGCTACCATCCCGCTCGCCACCCGCGACGCCATCCTGCAAGGCCGCCTCAAGAAAGGCGATCTGGTAATGCTGGCCGCCGTCGGCGCCGGCTACACCGTGGGCGCAAGTCTCTGGCGCTGGGCGTTTTAAACAAATGGGCAAAGGATCTTCACCGCGGAGGCGCTGAGACGCTGAGAAACACAAAAGTCAAAGTCAAAACCGGAGGGCGCTGAGGTGGCAGAGGACGCGGAGAGTCGGCTGGCGCAATGCGGAGGTCGGCACAAGCGCAGCGTTTGAATTGTTCTCTGCGTCTCAGGGGCTCTGCGGTGAATATCTTGGTTGCGGCTCTGCCGCGCTGTGGCCAATAATGTCTTGCTAATGAATCCGCACGCCCACCTCTTTCCCCGCCGGCACCTCTAATTCGAGGATGCCGCCCGGGTCCGAGTCCGCCTCGTACAACTCCTGGTCGTCCACTTCCACCTCGTACGTGCGGCGGGGATCGAGATTCACGATGAATACCGCATGGCCTTCATCCACCGTCACGCGGAAGCGCCGCGCGCTGCGGCCGAAGCAAATGGCGGCGCTGTGCAGCAGAAGAGGCGCCGGAGGATGGGCCGGATCGATGGCCGTAACCTGGCCGTTGCGGAACTCCTGCATCGCTCCATCGAAATAGCCGAACCAGTCGGCTGACTGGTCCCAATCGGAGCGGATGAAGAGCCGGCCGAAATCGGCGTTGTGCCAGACCTCGGGCGCGTGATCGTAGCTTAATCCGGGCTGGTACGGATTGGCCCACAGGAATTCGTAGGGTATGCCGAAGGCGCCGCGCAGCACGAATCGATCGTGCATCAGCCATCCTTGCAGCAGTTGTGTATCGGCCCCGTTGGGATCGTACGCCACCATGGCCATCTCGGCCACGCGCGAGAGCGCCGCTGCCCGCAGGTCGGGCTCACCCGTTCGCCGTGCCGCGCCGACGTAGAAATCGTTCTCCGGCGCTTCCATAGGCGCCGGATAGTAGCTCACCAGATGTTCGGTGGGAAAATGCCGCAGAAACTGCCCCGCCGAGTCGCGCAGGTCGACGCCGGTGTTGTCGCGCAGAACGTGCATCAGTTCGTAGAGCGAGTACGCGTCTTCGCGCCCCAGAACGCTGTGCCCGGCCGACAATTCCGGCGTCACCTTCCGCATCCACCAGCTGTGCACTATTCGTTCGAGTTCCTGACGGGGAATTTGCGGCACGTGATCGAACAGCGCTACCGCCGCCATGGCCCGCGCGTCCACGGCCGCCACCGCGTTGTTCGAGCCCGTTCCGGAAATCGCGCTTTTCATCCGCGTCTCAAGATCGCGGCGCTGCCTATCGCTGAGAAGATCCTGACACCAGTCGTAGACCAGCGCCTCTTGCCGAAGGTCGGCGGCCGGACCGAGAGCCGCCGCGATGGCTTCGCGGCCGGCGGCGGCATCGCCGGCCACCTGATAGTACAGCGCCTTGGCGAAACCGGGTTCCGGCATGGCCGCGTGCCCTGCCATGTACAGCTCGAACTGCTGCCAGCGAAGCGATTTCCGTTCCCGCTCGCGGCGCAACAGCCGCAACCGCGACGGGCGCAGCAGCAGGCGCGGATGTTCGGTGGACACCACGACCGGCTCGTCGTCGGAGGCCGTCTGCCCCCATAACCCCGATTGCAACCCCGATTGCAACAACGGGAGCGATGCGCAGCCCAGCGCTATCAGAATCGCGGTTCTTGTGGCCATTAGTCCTGATTGTGTCATAGGGACACACGCTCCGCCCACCGCTCCCCATACGGATCCCGGCCGCCCCCGCTATGTCACTGAATAAACGACGCTTCCGCGCCGCCATCCGGTGGTGACGCGATTGCTACTCATGGGGCTGAATTGGCGAAAGTAAACTTTCAAACCTGCCCTCTGCTGCAACAGGCCGGGGGAAAAAGAATGGGTGGGGCGAAGACACCGTGCTTGCGGGAGCCGATGTTTGTAACAGGTTTTGCTCGTTCGTTTCCCTTGTTGGTTGCTGCAGAGGGGTTTTTTGTGGACGGCTTCAATCAAGTTCTCTCCGGGGGTTTCGGTAGCGGTAGTTGTCTGGCGTTTCTGGCGAGGAAAAATAGGACGCGGACCTTGGCCAGGAATCGTGCGATTCATTAGTAAATCCAGATAGCCCGACGCCTTCCCTCAGCCCAACCCTGGGCGAGCCGCATCGGATCGGTCCCGAAGGTCTGGGGATACGTCCGATGCGGTTTTTCTTTTTGTCGCACGAAATCAAGATCTCACGCAGAGGCGCAGAGACCGCAGAGAAAAACCAATTTTCTTCTCCGCGTCCTCTGCGCCTCTGCGTGAGATCTTTGCTCTTTTGCTTCTTGCAGTGAACTACCGCCGGTGATGAAGGGATGCGTGGGGCCGACAAATTGGGGTACTTTACTCTCGCCCCGGTTTTCTTTGCGGCTTTGCGCCTTTGCGGGAGACGTTCTTTTCCGGCCGGAGCCGATTCAGAGACCGAAAGCATTTTTGAGTCTCCCGCAAAGGCGCAAAGCCGCAAAGAGAAAAACACCTCCAGAAATGGTTGCCGCCCGCAAGCTAATCAGAAGCGGTCAATAACTCAGCGTGCCCGTACGCGGCTCTTCTTCCGCATTCGGCAGATAGAGCGTCTTGCAATGCTCGCAGCGGTACACTTCCGCCTGCGCTCCGAATTTGGATTTCACTTCGTCGCCGAAAAAGTACCAGCGCTTCAGATGGCCGGCGCAGAGCTTGCCCTTGTCGTCTTTTTCGTTGCACGCCCGCATGCGCGGCGTGCGCCGCTTGACCTTCGTGCCGTCGCTGAGCGTCGCCACCAGTTCCGCGACCGGAATCGGCTTGTCGGACGCCGCGTATTTCGGATTCGCCATATCGGAATGACGAGTATATCAGGAAGCCCCGTTTATTTGATGGGGAGAACAATCTGATAGGTGGCGCCGCCGCCGGTGATCGAGGTGGGCGAAGTCTGCCCGCCGATCGCGATGGTGATGGGCTGATTGCCGGAGGCGAGGCCGCTCGGGATATAAGCGTTCACCTGGTACAGTCCCACGTATCCCGGCGCCAGGCCGGAGAATTGCACCTGCGCCTGTACGCCGCCAATCGTGACCACTGGCTGCGTGGTAGTCTTCGCCAGGTTGTTCGGATCGCTGGAAGCCGGACTGCCGCTTGCCGGCTGATTGCTTGTCGGCCCCAGGCCGTTGGCGTAGAATTCCACTAAGTCGCCCGCAGCGGCGGGACAAGCCGTCCCCACGATATACGGCGCCGGGCAGTTCGGGTCCACCGCGTCCGCGATGTACACGCTGCCGCTGTTGTACATGAAGAACGCCGGCGTGTAGCTATTGAGCGGGACCGTGAGCACATTGCTGAAAATGGGGCCCGACCCGGCGTAAATCTCCTTCACCTGCACCGAAGGGTAGCCGGTCAGTTCCCAAGGAACGAACACGTTCACCTGCCCGGTACTGACATACTCCACGTATCCCGGAACGCTGATCGCCGGCAGGCTGCCGGAAGCCGGAGCGTCGAAACTCACCGTGGAATAGTCCCACGTCAACGGCAGACGGTCGCCGCTGTATGTGACATCGACTTTGTCGCCGGCAGTGGGATTTGCCAGGAAATTCGCATCGGCGAAGTTGGTGCCGAAGAGCGCCACGTACGATCCCGGTGCTATCGTGGTGCCGAAAGCTCCGTCGTCCTGCACCGACGTCAGGCTGGGCACTGGAATGATACTGACGTAGTCGGTAATATCGATGCTCGCCGCCGTCGCGTCCACCGTGGCTGGATTCGTGCTCCCCACCGCCGTCGTGCCCGTCACTAGTTCCACCCACGCGATTCCGTAATTGTTGGTATTGCAAGTCACTGTGCTGGTGGAGCTGCTGGGCGAGCAGGCGGACGGCTGGAACGGGACGCCGGTAGCGCTTTCTGAAACAGACTTCAGGTTGAGCGTGCCGGAGGGAGTCACCGTATAAGTGACGGCGGTGTTCGGCATCGGCACCCCCCATTCATCGATGATTTGCACCGGAAGCGGTCCGAGATCTTGATTTACTGACCCGTAAGAGGCCGTGATTTGAGAGGCCTGCCAGTCCCCCATATCCCATAGTGGATTGACGTTCGGGTTCGATCCATCGCCCACCAGGAACATGTACGGGAGTCGCAAAGCCACCGCCGGACTGCTCGAGGTAATCGTCACGGCGCCGTTGTATTCGCCCGCGGAGGGCACCGAGTTGCCCAGCGAAATATTCAGAACGGCGGAACCGCCAGGGGCGACAATCAGGCTAGTCTGCGATGGAGTGACGCTGGCGCCCGTGGCGGCAACGCCCACCGTAACCCCTACTGTCAAAGTCATGGATGCCGATCCGTTGTTGCTCACCGTCACGGGGATTGTCTTCGGCAAGTTCGTTCCCGTCGCCAGATAACCGAACGAGAGGGTGGACGGCACGGCCGTCACACCGGCCAATGAAGCCGTAACGGCGGCGTTGGCGTCCAGCAATCCCGCGCCGATTTCCTCCACATCCACCAGGTCGCCCTTGTCGTCGGCGGTCACGCTCTGCGCTGCCGAATTCACCAGCGCCGATTTGATCTGTGCCGGCGTCCATTTGGGTTGCGCCTGTAGCAACAGGGCCGCGGCTCCAGCTACCAGCGGCGCCGCGAAACTGGTCCCGTTGCCAACCACATACCCATTTGTGGTAAAGAGCTCGCCATTGGGATCGTAGCTCTGTCCCGCGGTGTACATGCCATACAAGGCGCTCAGGCTCGTTGTCTGCCAAGGATCGAAGCCGCCGGGCGCCACCACGTCGGGCTTGATCGAACCGTCGATCGCGGGACCGTAGGAGGAATAGGTGGCCAGCGTGTTCACTGGCGTATTGCTCGGTAAAGCTGTTTCCGCACCGCCGGTGTCGATGGTGACCGAGGCCCCCGGGTTGGCATCTATATAGGTCTTCAGATTTTGCCCGTCGCCGGCCGAAATCAGAACTCCGGGCCCGTATAGATCGCACTGGGAGTTGGCGTTGTTGAAGCAAATCGCACCGCCATCTCCGTTGGGGAAAGCCGGGGTCCCGGACGACGCCATATAGAAGATGATTCCGATCGCGCCCGCCGCGGTGGCGTTCTGCGCCTGCGTGTCGAAGCTGCAACCGGTCGCCGAGCTCTGCTGGATCAGCGCCCATTGATCGGCCAGCGGGCCGAGGAACGGGTAGCCCGTCACAGTGCCCGCTATCGCGGAGCAAGCCTGGCCGGCATCCACCAGCGCGTCCTGGGTGGCGCCGAGGATAGCCGGGTAAAGATAAGGGAAGCAATTGGTGCACAGCGCGTTGGGCCAATTCACGAAGCCCGAGTCGCTCGGGGCGGCCGCGATGCCCTTGAGACTGGAGGCCACGCCCGCAGCGTTCACCGATACCGTGGGCCCGAACACGTGCGAATTGATGGTTGCGCCCACGGTAATCACGGAAGGCGCGGTGCCCGGCGACGTAATGGTGTTGAAATAGGGGTCGTCGAACGGATCGCTGCCGTTATTTCCCGCTGATACGGTAATCACCGTGCCATTTTCGGCCGCTGTTTCAAACGCATGCGCCAGGGGATCGCACCACACCTTGGCCGCATTACCGCACTGCACGTCGTCGTTCGCGCCGGCGACGGCTGGCACGCCGGAGGAATAGTTCACCACATTCATGCCGTCGCTGATGGCATCGTCAAGCGCTTTGATGACCACGCTCTCGGGGGGGCCGAAGCTCACTCCGTTGCTGCCATAAATTTTGTAGCTGCCCAGGAAAGCTTTGGGGGCCATGCCGCTGAAGGCTACCGTGCCGCCGCTGTTCTGTACCCCGGCCGCTACCGCCGCTACCGCCGAACCGTGGCCGTCGCGGTCGCGCGCCGAGTAATCGTCGGGCATGGAATCGGCCGCTCCGTTCGATCCGGCGGCGATCATCGAAACGTAGCTGCGGGCCACGATCACTTTATTGTTGGTGTACAAGCCGCAGTCGCTTTGCGCTGTCAGCACCCCGTTGATCACCATCGGCGTCACCGCCGCGTTGCACTTGGGAAAACCGGAGGGCGCTGTAAACCCGGTATCGGCGAACGCTGGGTTGGTGTGCACGCTGCCAGCATCGATCCCCGTATCGAGAATGCCGATTTTAATTCCACTGCCGGGATTGCTCTGTCCGAGGTTGGCCAACTGCGCCCATGCGGCCGGCGCATTAACCAGGGCCGTCGCCTTGTTCAAATTCGGTTTGATGCGGCGTTCCGGCATCACTCCGATCACGCCCGGCACGCTTCGCAATTCCGCCACGCGGCTGGCCGGGGCCACCACGAAGATGGCGTTCATCACCGTGGAAGCCGACCCCACAACCTGGATGTTGCGGCTGGCGAGATCCTGCTTCACGGCTTGCTGCCGCGATTCGATCTGCTGCCGATAGGAGATCGCCGCCGCGGTTTGCAATTGAGACCGCGTCGCAAAATGCGTGGCGGCCGGGTCGTCCCCGAGGAACAGAATGTAGCGGTCGGGCGCATATGACAATCCCCGACCCTTCGGAGCCTGTGTCTTCTGGTCACGCGCATTTTGAGGCCGTTGCGCGTGGCGGTTCGCCCGACGCTGCGCGAATCCGGGTGCGGCGCCGACGATCAGTCCGAGTACCGCGATCGAAAGCGCGCGATTAACCTTCCATTTCGACATAATCATGGCTACGTCTCCAAAGTCTATCAGGTTGCATAAGCGGCAAAAAGACTCACTTATGGTGATAAACGGTACACCGCACAACAAGTTGACGCTCCAAATAAACCTTTCTTCGAATTATGGTTTGGAAACTGGCAATTCCATCTCCACTTCCAGCCCCGGCTGCGCGTTGCGCGCGCGAATGCCGCCTTTATGGAGTTCAAGAGCGCGGCGTGCGATGGAAAGTCCCAGCCCAATCCCGCCGCTCGAGGTGTCGCGCGATTTCTCCACCCGGTAAAATGCGTCGAACAGCCGCGGCAAAGCCTCCTCCGGAACGCCCGGCCCGTAATCGCGCACGTCCACTACCGCCGTGCCGTTGCGGCGGCCGAGCGTGATCTCTACCGCGGTCGCCGGAGGCGAATAGCGGATGGCGTTGCGAATCACATTTTCCATGGCCCGCCGTAGCAACTCCGCGTCGCCTTCCACCGTCACCGCTTCGCCGTGACGATATTCCAGTTGACAGCCGCGCGCCGAAGCTTCGATGGCGGAATCGTCCACCAGTTGCTGCACCAGTTCATCCAGCCGCACATGATCGCGCCGCAGCGACCGTGGATCGCCCTCTGCCCGTGTGACCTGCAGCAGCAGGTTCAACAGCGCGTTCAGCCGGTCCGATTCTTTCTGGATGCGATTCAATGCGGCGTCCAGGTTCTCGCCGGAGCGCGCCAGCTCCACGGCGACTCCCAGTCTGGCCAGCGGCGATCGCAGTTCGTGCGAGATATCCAGCAACAACCGCCGTTCGGCGGCGAGCAGCGTTTCGATGCGTCCCGCCATGCGGTCGAAGGTGTTGGCGAGCTGTCCCAGCTCATCGCGCCGCGTGGAATTGACGCGCGCCGTAAAGTCGCCGCCGCCGAACTGTTCCACCGCCTTCTGCAATGCGCGAACCGGGCTGGTGAGGTGCAGCGCCAGCCAATAGCAGAGCGCCACGGCGGCGGCCAGGAAGAACAGGTGTTCCGGTGTGAGGAACGAGGGCGCGAGAGAATTGCGCGGCACCACGAAGAAGAACCAATAGCGCCCGTCGCCGGAACGGCGCGCCAGCGTGGAAACACCCAGCGGGATGAATCGATAAAGTGTGAAGCGCGGTGCCCCCAGCCGCGCGCGGCGCACCAGGTTGGAGCGATCCTGGCCGGTGAGAACGTCGCGGCCTTTTTCGTCCGCCAGGATGCCCTGGGCATCGTAACTACGATGCAGGGTCTCGAGGTATGCTTCCAGTTCCGGCCGTCCGCCAGTCTCGTAAGCCGTGCGCGCCTCTTCCAGCTGGAACCGCATCAGCCGCGACCAGGGCGCTCGCTCGTCGTTATCGTTGGGGTTCATGCTGAGAGCGGAAATGAAGGCCGAGCCCACCAGCGTAATCAGCATGGTGCAGCCGAACCAGGCCAGAATCTTGGCGAACAGCGATTTCATTCGGCGCCGGCATCTTCCGGCGAACTGGCAAACTGGTAGCCCACGCCGCGAATGGTCTTGATCAGTGCGTCGCCGTTTTCCAGCTTCTTGCGCAGATGGCTGATGTGCATGTCGAGGGAGCGGTCGAAGGGTGTGGCTTTGCGGCTGTAGAAGTTCTCCATCAGCGCATCGCGCGAAAGCACATGGCCGGCCGATCGCATGAGCAGATCGAGAATGTCGAACTCGAACGTGGTCAACTCCACCGGTTTCCCGTTGGAGAGAACTTCGCGAGTGCCGGGATTGAGCACGATCCCGTTCATCTCCACGCGGCTCGACGGGGCCGGCGGCCGCGGCGCATAACGCCGCAAAATGGCGCGGATGCGCGCCGCCAGCTCTTTCGGATTAAACGGCTTGGGGAGATAGTCGTCGGCGCCCAGTTCGAGCCCCACGATGCGGTCGACGTCCTCGCCCCGGGCGGTCAGCATCATCACCGGGACTTTGCTTTGTTGGCGCAGTCGCTTGAGAATTTCGAAGCCGTCGATACCGGGCAGCATGACGTCGAGCACCACCAGATCGACGCCGGGCTTCAGCGCCATCTCCAGACCTTTATGCCCGTCGTGTGCGCAGTCCACGGTGAAGCCCTCGCGCCGCAGAAATTCCGTGAGGAGCGCGCAAAGCTCGGCATCGTCGTCCACCAACAGGATGTGCACGGCTAGAATTTACCATGCCGGGGCGAGGAAGTCTGTAAAGCTCTTCCGGCAAACTGTAAGAGTTCGTAAACTGCTGAGAAGGTGCAACCGGAGCGAGCTCCGCTCGCTTGGACAAGCTGAAGCTTATCCCACAAAATCGCCGGCCTTTCTGATGTGGGGTAAGCTTTAGTTAGCTTGCCCAGCCGGGCTGTCGCCCGGCCTTGGCCTGCGGGCCACCGTAGTCTTCAACCGAGCCTGCCCCGCATTTTTTGGTCGCTAATGCTATCCTTCGGACAAGGCGGCACTGATGAAATCTCAGAGGGCTTTGTGCCTGGCGGGTTGCAGCTTCCTCGTGATCGGCGCCTTGTACGCCTTCCAGAAACCCTTCCGTCAGTACCCCAGCATGGAGGGGTACGACGAGATCGCGCTGCCGCCCGATTTTCAGGAGCCCAGCGAGTGGGTCTTCGCTCGCCTGATGTACCCCGAGCATCCCGAAGGGCTCTTCAGTCCTTTCGGCCGCCGCGGCCGGTTCGGCGGCGGCTTCAACATGGATTGGCGCGAAGGTTTCACCAGTTGGACGCAGGATTATCCGCGCGCCGACCGCCATTTCGCCGCCGCCGTCCGGCGCTTGACCCGCCTTCATGCGCGCTCTACCGAGCAGCCCTCCAATCCCGACGACCTGGACGATTTCTTTAACTGGCCATGGCTGGCTGCCGGCGAAATGGGCGACTGGAAACTCACCGACGCCCAGTGCAAGACCCTGCGCGAGTACCTGTTGCGCGGCGGCTTCCTGATGCTCGACGATTTCTGGGGCGCGGAGGAATTCGCACGCTTCGACGAGAGCATGAAGCGCGTCTTCCCCGACCGCCAGGTGGTGGACATCGACGACGCGGATTCCATCTTCCACGTGGTCTACGACCTCGACGATCGTTTCCAGATTCTCGGAACGTGGGCAATGCCCGGTTGGGGCCGCGGCGGCGGCGGTGGCATGTGGCAACGGGCAGTCGGCACCAAGGCGCACTGGATGGGCATCTACGACGAACACCAGCGCATCATGGTGGCCATCTCGTTCAATTCGGATATCGGCGATTCCTGGGAATGGGCCGACGATCCGCGCTATCCGCAGGAGATGGCCGCCCTAGGCATCCGCATCGGCGTCAACGATGTGGTGTACTCCATGACGCACTGATCTGCAAAAAACATTAATGGCCAATTTATTCTTCGCCCACTTACCGAAACAAGCCGGAAGCGTCGCGAATGCCATGACGCATCGATCATCCTTCGCAGCGGGACAAAAGCATGATTGGCCACCGTTGAACACCGATAAGAAAGAGCTTGGTCGTATCGCTGTTCATCGGCGGCCAATTTGAATCTTCGCCGACGTACCGAAACGTCTACCGGCGGAATCCGCCGTGCCATCCACCCCCGAAACCGCCGAACCCGAAACCGCCGAACCCGAAACCGAATCCGGCTGCCGGACCCCAATACGGATAACCCCAGCCATAATACGGGTAGGGATAGCCATAATAGCCGGGAGCGTAAGCGTACCTCGGCCGACTCGCTACCTGCGTGTTCATGGTGGGACGATTGTAATCGTCCGGGCTGACGTACCGGAACGCGGCGTTATTGGCCGTATTGATGGTGACCGCGTTTTCCGTCTGGAACGTCAGCAGCGTCCCGGGATAGATGACGCTGTCGTGGCCCTTGGTAGCCAGCACTGCGGCCGTGGCGCCGGCCGGCGGCGTGGAACCGTCCGCGGTAGCGGTTGTGATTGCGCCCTCCTGCTGATGCCCGTATGGCACCATCGGCCCTTCGCGTGACATCAACAGGGTGTGGACCGTGGCCTGCGTGCCATCCACCAGCATGATGCCGGTGAGTTCAACGCCCAGCCGGTGCATGTTTTTCACTTTTTGCGCCTCGGTCACGCGGCCGTAGACCGTTTGGCCGCGTTGCGCCGCCACAATCCCATTGACCACCAGCGGCTGCGTCAACGTGCCGGAGAACGTGTCGCCAGCGGAGTTCTTATTGTCGGCCAGCTTCTGGTTGATGCGCATGCTGAGGAAAGTGCCCGGCTTGAGGGTCACCTGCGCGGGTACGCCGTACGCCGGCCGCGGCGTTTGCGCCGCCGGCGGAGTGTTGGCGGAAGGTTGCTGAGCCTGGCCGTAAGCGTCGCGCGCCGCCGGCGCCGGATCCGCTTGTACTGCCGGCGCGGATTGCGTTTGGTCGTCGGCCCGCCGCCAGCCTGAATTGGAAGCCGGCGCGTTCGGATCGACGGGAGGTTGCTGCGCCAGGACTACGGCGGAAGCCGCCAGAAGAAGTGCTACGGAGCGAAGGGAGATTTGAGTCATATGGGTGCCTGTCACTACAGACGTATGACTCTAAGGCATGCGTTTCGCCATCCTTCTATATTATTGATAACGAAGCGCACAGTCGTGTGCCGATGCTGGCCGGGAACCACCGGGCTGGTGGATTTCAGCCACTGTTCGCCTGGTGGGGCGACCCCTTGGTCCGCGCGGGACGCCCCCGTCCCGCTCTTTAGTCGCGGAGATCGACGCTAGTGTAGTGTCCACGATTCGACTGGACAAGTCGAATCCGGCATAGCCGGCCAAAATCGGCGTTCATCGGTGTTCATCGGCGGCTAAGGAATCTTCTGGAGAGCTTTCGCGCTAGGACGCGACATCGACTCTAGCGCCGATAAAC
>Ga0182016_10000215_pt1 | contig 70392 bp, 62 predicted proteins | sample 712S2MmetaG_FD_120491 | JGI IMG/M metagenome (GOLD analysis project Ga0182016, IMG submission 120491) | Permafrost microbial communities from Stordalen Mire, Sweden - 712S2M metaG | ecosystem: Environmental > Terrestrial > Soil > Wetlands > Permafrost | place: Sweden: Stordalen | collected...
GGCAGACAGCAGAAAACCACTCCCGGCCTCAAACATGCATCGAAGAAGTCGAACTCGATGTCGACGACTACCCCGAAACGCCCACGTTACCCAACCCAAAAAGTGCAAAACTCTAGTCTAGCACGATTCGCGATCGTTCCGTCTTCTCGCGGCCTGGTCCTCAAATGGGCGGAAGTAATGGTCGCAGCCCGGAGAGTCGGACGGCGCCTGGAAACTGCGGATGCGTGGATCGCATCGACGGCAATTATGTACGATGCGCCTCTCATTACCCATAACGGGAGCGATTACTCAGGCGTACCTGGACTGAAGGTGATTACGGAAGTATCTCAGTAGTTGAGTTCGATATCTGTCCATGCTGGGCGCCTCGTGTATGAGACCTTCCTGCGATTTTTCAAGATCTGTGGGTTGGATTCGATAAAGGCGCGTGGCCGCACCTAGTGCGGGATCTCAACCGACGAATGGATCGACGATACGCACGCCGGCGTTCACGAAATCGACACGATTTCGCGTTGCGACCGCCAGACCGTGGACGACCGCCGTCGCCGCGATGAGGCTGTCCTTGATCGGCATTGCTTTTCCGGTTGTGCGAAGACGTGCCAGCAGTTCCGCCCATTTCAGCCCCGTGTCCGCGTCCCAAGCAAGACAATGGAGACGCCCGACCCCCGCGTCGAACCAGCGTTCCAGAGCGGCTCGCTTCCGTCCCTTGGGAAGGATTAGAATCCCGAATCGCATTTCGCCGAGAATGATGGGATCGACGGCGATATCCGGCTCATGGGCGCGAAGCCATGCCACGACCCGCGGATCGGGCCTTGGTCTCGTCGGCTCGCTCAGAACGTTGGCGTCGACCAAGTACTTCACAATGCATCCGTCGACTCAGAGTCGATGGGGACGAAGAAGTCCTTCTGCGGACAGGCGAGTAGCCATTCAATAGCGCCCTCGTTCGGCGGGGCTGCACGCCGGACGAGGCGATAGTCCCCACGATCCACGCGCTCGACGTCGAACTCCTGCCCCGGTTCGACGCGGTCCATCTGCCGGAACTCTGCCGGCAGAACGATTTGGCCTTTGGACGAGACAGTGGTCTTCATGCAAGTAAGATACCGTCTTACTTGGGCCAGTGTCAAGCGCTGCACCGCGAAGCAAGACAAGTATCGGCGTCGGGAAACCACGCGCATCGAACAGTGCCGGGGATGCCAGGAGAGTTTCGAAACGTGTCCACGACGGGAGCCACCCGAATCGACCTCTGAATCTCGCAGGACCACGGCCCGGCCGCAATTGCGCATGCCCTTTGTGGAACAGCTGCTACTTCGCGGCGTCACTCCCCACCACAGGTTTCTCCGGGTGAAGATCGTGGCACGCTCTGCAGGTCGCCTCGAGATCTCTGTACACCTGAAGCGCCTGGTTGAAGCGCCCCGCCTTGGCAGCTACCCCAATCTGCTGCGCCGCCGCGCGATTCTTCTGCGCCAGACCAATAGCGTCCTTTTGCCCGGCCTTTTTCCAATACGCTTCTTCCTGCTTGCCGATTGCCGCTAACTTTGCCGCGTTTTCGACAGCTTTTGCGGCGAGCTTGGAGTCCAGCGCATCCTTCAGATCGTCTTTTACCTCCTGTGCGGTATCCATCCACTCTTTGTGCCGCGATCCGTCGTCGGGCGCCATCGCCAGACACCAGGTAGCCACAAGCAACAGCAAGAGTCTTCTCATAGAAATCCGATGGCGCGGCCGGCCAGCCCCACTCCCAGCCACAGCGCTAACGACGCCACTGCCGCCATCTTCGACCAGATCGACGGCGCTCGGACCGCACCGCGATGAATCGTGAAGTTGAACAGCACTGCCAGCGCGAACAGCACCATCTTCAGGCGGAAGGCCGGGTGGTAATAGCACTTCATCGCCTCGGCGGCCACCAGCAGCGCTCCCGATAGCACCATCGCGATCAGGCTGCCGAGAAAAATCGGGAAGAGCTCGCGCGCCACATGGGAAGGCGTTTGCCGCCGGAAACCGATTCCCAGAATTCCCAGGTCCACCACGAGCACTGTTCCGCCAAATGCCGCCAGCGCCAGCAGGTGCACCATCTCGACGGCCGCGAATCCCCACTTGGAATCGCGCATCACGGCGAAGAGCGGCGCGTGCGCGGCCCACTGAAAGAGAGGTAGCAGCGACATTTTAGAAATATGCGATGGCGCGTCCGGCCACGATGATCCCGCTCCATAAGGTGAGCGAGAGATACGCCGTCAGGCGGGCGCGCCAGGGAGCAATGGGGGATTCGTCCCACGACGACACGTGGCGATACACGGTGCTGTGAAAGATCAGCGGGTTCAGCCCCGCGACGATCAGGAGAAACATTTTGAATCGGAACGCGGGGTTGTAATACGACTTGGCGGCTTCCGCCAGAAACAGAAGCGCTCCGCTGCCGATCATCGCCGCGAATCCCACCCACGTCAACGGCAAAATCTGTCCGGCGACTTGCGAGACCCGCTCCTTTTTCAGAATCAGCCCCAGCAGCCGCAGATCGACGATCGCCACCGTGCCGGCCAGCAGCGCGATTCCTAACACGTGGACCGTTTCTATCAAAGGAAAGACCACGTCGGACTCGCGAATGGCGGTGGCCAGTTGCGTGTCGTTCAACCATTGGCAGACTTGCAGCAAAGACATTCGAAGGCCCGGTCAGCGCGCTGCCGTCACTGGCGTTGACATTCTCAAGAGGGCTCGCAGGTGGGGGAGCCTCTCGATGGCGTCCTTTCCGCTCACCTCGAACAGCCAGAACTGCTCGTACTCCTCCCGGCTGTAGTCATTTTGGAACAGGCCTTGCGATTTGTGCTCGGCGATTACCCAGTTCACGACGATCTGATAGTTCAAGGCGTTTCGATATCCGAAGGCAGCGGCACGATCGAAGGTGACCACCGGCGCCGGGTCGACGGTTCGCGTCAGCGACTGTCCAGGCAATTCGGCGAACGTCAGTGCCGGGTCGGACTTCGACCGCGTCTCGACCCCGAAGATCAGCGGGCGCTCGTCGGAAGGCAGATTGGATACCGCCTCCAACGCTAGAACCGTAGCCGCCCGATGATGCCCGTGCGTCTGCGGCGTTGGGAGCAGTGTGAAGATGGCGTCATACCGCTCCCTCGCCAGTAGCCCGGCGAGGAAGCGGCGAATGGAAGCGCGATCCCAGCTTCCGGTTTGCGCGCTCGAGGCGTCGGTATCGAATCCCAGGTCCTTTTGGTCGAGGAAATAGTGGTGGCGGATGCCGAGGATTTTGCCGGCGCGCTGGACTTCCTCTTTGCGAATCGACGCCAGGTGGGCTCGCCCCTCGCCATCTTTCATCAAGGCCTCGCCATAATAGGTCTCCGCCAGCGCGGCATAACGATAGCCGGATTCTCCGTCGGTGACAATGACCTGATCGGCGATCCATCCCGACTCGCGGACCAGGCGATAGGTGGTTGCCGCGAAGGCGTATTCATCGTCGGGATGCGCCACCACGATGAGCAGCTTCGCGGGCGCTGCCTGCGCCTCGGCGACATGCGGCAACAACGCGGCGCCTGCCATGGCGAGCAGAAAGTCCTTGCGGGTTGGCTGCATCGCGTCGGCCGGCATGTTACGCGAATACCTCCCAGCTCTGGCGGCCAGCGTCGATCACCTGGCGGGCGATTTCCCGCATGGGCGTGCGCTGCTGGCGGCTCAGGCGCCGGATTTGCAGGTAGGATTCCTCTTCCGTCCATCCCAAAGACTCTTGCAGCAGTCCCTTGGCGCGGTCCAAGAGCTTTCGGTCGGCGAGTTGTTGGGCCGTCCGCTCCAGTTCCTCCCGTAAAGTCGAGGCCGTCAGCAGCGCGGCGAGAGGGGCGCTGAGCCCGACCAGGAACGCCAGTTCCCTCGCCCTGAAAGAGGCGCCTTCGGTGCGGCAAAAATTGGCCATCCCCACCACCCCGGTTGGCGCAATCAGGGGGACGGAGACGACGCCGTCGAATCGGCCGCTCTTGAATTCCGGCAATACCGCAAATCGCCAATCGGCCGCCACGTCCTGGTGGATCACGATGGGAGTCCGGCGTTCTCTGTGAAACGCTACCGCTGCCCCACTTGCGGCTTCCTGGGAAGGGGCGGGTCCTACGAACGCAGACATGCTCGCGCGTGCATTCTCCCGGTCAAAGTGATAAACGTAAGCGCCTTGGGAATTGGCCTGGGTGATGGCCAGCTCGATCACTGGCTCAATGACTTTCCACTGGGTGGCAGAAACGTCTTGCGGTGCTGCTGTCGCTTGCATTGAAATTCTCCTGGTTTCATACGGAACTGGTGTCTACTCGATGGTTGCGTGGAACTAGCGGCAGCGACAACAACAGGAAAGCAGGGCGAGTCTCAAATATCCCATAGTCTATCGATTTTATATAGTATATGGAAACTTGTCAAGAGACAGTGCTTCCGGTGCCGGGGATACGGTCTCGCCACGATATTTCTTGACAGCCGTCCGATAATCGCACTATACTCGATCAACATTCTAGAGAAATATCTGGCGATGCTGTAGTTCCTGATAGGTTCTGAGACTGACGAGGGTAAAAGTCTCCGCCGCCTCCCACGATTCGCGGGCATTCCGCCTGCGCAGCTTCGCACGGTCTTAGTTCCGCCACGATGCGGCTCCTAAGCTCCACCTTTTCGCGGAGAGTCCATGAGAGCTGTCGCAATATCCCTGGCCGCCTGCTTACTCATTGCCGCACGGGCACAGGTGGTGAAAAACCAGGGATACATTCCGTTTGGGGACGCGCCAATCAACTATCGGTCCGAGAACCTCGACGATCCCATCGCGCGTCTTCAGAAACAGCTCGATAGCGGCGAAGTGAAGCTGGAGTACGAAGCGGCGCGCGGCTATCTGCGGCCGGTACTGCGCGCCTTGCGCGTGCCGGCCAGTTCGCAGACTCTGGTGTTTTCCAAGACGAGCTTTCAATTCCCCAAGATCTCGCCGGATAGACCGCGTGCCCTGTATTTTAACGATGACATTTACGTGGGGCGGGTGCACGATGGGCCGTCTCTGGAGTTCATTTCCTTCGACCCCATGCAGGGCGCCATCTTTTACGTCCTCAACGACCAACGCGCCGAACATCCGCGGTTCGAGCGCGCTGCGCTGGATTGCGTACAGTGCCACGTGGCGGCAAACTCCACACGCGGAGTTCCGGGCGTCATGCTGCGCTCCGTCTTCACCAGCCCCTCCGGAACGCAGGCCGCCGGAACGCCATCGTATATAACCGGCCAGGACAGCGCGTTGAAAGATCGCTGGGGAGGTTGGTACGTCACCGGCTCTCTCGGGAAGCAGACCCACCTGGGCAACGTCGTGCAGTCCGGCGGGGCTGCCCGCGCCAATCTCCCGGACCTCGCGGGCGTGATCGATACCTCGGACTGTCTCACGGCTTACAGCGACATCGTCGCGCACCTGGTACTGGCTCACCAGACGCAGATGCACAACCTGATCACGCAGACCAACTATCAAACCCGGCTGGCGCTATACGCCGGCAAGGACGCCGAGGTTGCCCGCAGGCAAATCGAACGGCCGGCCGAACAGCTGGTGCGATATCTGCTGTTCGCTAACGAAGCGCACTTGGAAGAGCCCGTCGCGGGTACCTCGGGGTTCGCCCAGGAATTCGAGGCACGCGGTCCGCGCGACGCACGCGGGCGGTCCCTGCGGGATTTCGACCTGCAACGGCGCATCTTCAAATATCCGTGCAGCTATTTGATCTACTCGGAGGCTTTCGACGCCATTCCCCAGCCGGCCAAGGACTATGTGTACCGGCGAATATTCGAAGTGCTGAGCGGCCGCGAACAAGGGCCCGACTTCGCGTCTCTCTCGGCGGAGGACCGCCAGGCGATCCTCGAAATTCTGGTGGCCACCAAGCCTGGCTTACCGGAAGAGTGGAAGGAATTCGTAAACCATCCGGACCGTGCGCAGGCCCGGATCGACATCAACCCAACCATACAGAAAGGAAACTGACTTATGAAAACTCTCGCTATCAATCTGGCCGCAGTGGGCGCTATCGCGCTCGCCATCGGTGCATCGGCACGCCCCGCCTCCGCGGAAAACTTGAACGGGCGCTGGGCCGCCACGGTAGTACAAGGCGGCGTGACCATCCCATTCAGGCTCGATATTTCCGGCGACGGAAAGAACGTCACCGGCACACTCTACAACGGTCAAGACACGGAGACCACTACCGGCGCCCGCATTCAGGACGGGAACGTGGAGCTGGACTTCGACCACTATCTGACTTACATCAAGGCCGCCGTGAAGGACGGCGAATTGGATGGCGAGATCGCAGTGACGCGCCGTGTCACCACTGGTCGTACCGGCGATGCCGAGCCCCCCGCTCGCGGTGGCAGTCCGTTCCACGCCAAGCGTTACGTCGCTCCGGCCCCCGCGGCCGTGGCGAACGTGCCATCGATCGACGGCGTCTGGGAGATTCCCTACGATTCCAACAAGGGCGAGAAGGCATGGCGCCTGATCGTCCAGCAGAACGGCGCGGACCTTACGGCGACGGTGCTGCGCGTGGACGGCGATACCGGCGCCCTCACCGGTAGCTGGCAGGACGGCAAGTTCGTGGCCAGCCATTTCGACGGCTCGCGTCCCGGGCTGATCCAGCTTACGCCCCAAGCGGACGGCACGCTGGCCGTCGATCTGAAGACGCCGCCGCGCACCGGAGAGTTAGTGGCTTATCGGCCGGAAGTGGCCCGTACGAAGGGTCTGCCGGAGCCGGCCAATTATCAGACTCACACCACTGTCCGGGACCCCAACGAAGTCTTCACCTACAGCTTCCCCGATACCACCGGCAAGGTCGTTTCCAACGAGGATCTACGGTTCAAGGGCAAGGTGGTCCTGGCGATCGTGACGGGAACGTGGTGCCCCAATTGCCATGACGAAGCCCAATACCTGGTGCAACTCTACGCCAAATATCATGACCAGGGACTGGAGATTGTGGCGCTCGACTTCGAGGAACCAGACCAGCAGGTCTCGTTGAAGCGCGTGAACTCCTTCATCAAGCAGTATCGCGTGCCGTACACTTATCTGATCGCCGGCGAGCCGTCGGAAATGTGGGACAAAGTGCCGCAAGCGGTGAACCTCAATACCTGGCCGGCAACCTTGTTCATCGGCCGCGACGGCAAGGTGAAGGCGACGCACGCCGGCTTCGCCAGCTCCGCCAGCGGCATCTACAACCAGGAACTCAAGACGGAGTTCACATCGACCATCGAGCGCCTGCTCAAGGAGAACGCCGGCGCGCGGACTTCGGAAGTCGCCGCCCGCTGACAAGTTTGTGGGGCTGACCACGGCCTGGTCACGGATGGCCCTCCGGTTCCCCCGAGGACCTGCGGACCAGTTGTCAGCCCCACAAAACAGGAGTTTCCAAGATGCGATTCATGACACTCATTGCGGTACTCGGGCTAAGCGCGATGATTTTCGCACAAACATCGCCGCGGCACGACGGATACTGGGTCGATAAGGATACGGGGCTGACGTGGGCGGCGGCCGATAATACGTTCGGTGTCAGTTGGACGCAGGCGTCGAACTACTGCCGCGCGCTGACTTTGGGTGGATATAAGGACTGGACTCTACCAGGGATCGACGATCTGCAGAGGCTCTTTGGCGGTCCAGCGGACGAGAACGGGCATCATGTCAGGGGACCGATTTCGATCACAGGATGGGCGTGGAGTTCGTCGCCGGGTCGAGAGCCCGGTGAGCAATGGGCTCTCGATTTTGGCGATGGCGGGCGGGCGTCGGTGGCGATGGGCGATTCCGGATTGAATCGCGCGCTCTGCGTCCGCCGGTCTGCTCCTCCGAAATGAAGATCAATATTTGCGAACGCTCGGGTCGACGCGATCCGACCAGGCGTGGATTCCGCCGGTCAAGCTGCGAACATGGGTGAATCCGGCCTTATTCAGGAGCTGCACCGCTCTCGCGCTCCGTGTGCCCATCTTGCACAGCGCAATGATTTCCTGGCTGGCATCGAGTTCGTCAACGCGATCGATCAACTCCGGCAGTGGAATGAGATGTCCGCCGATATTGGAAATTTCGTACTCGTTCTCGTCACGCACGTCGAGCAGAAACAAGTTATCGCCAGCATCCAGCCGCTTCTTGAGTTCTTCCGCTTGAATCCCAGGTACGCTCATACTTGGAGACCACCTCCACGGTTAGTCGGGCTCACGCCCAGTAATATTGTCGCACATTGCCCTAATGTCTATCAAGAAAAAGGTGATGGTCTGGGCTGGCCTATCTGGAAATCCAACAAGATGCTTCATTTCATGAATATACGGCGGTCAATTTCTTCGCGACAGCGATACCGACGTTGGTATAGAATAAGATGATCGTAAAAATTGATGGTCCAAAGGAGACCGTTCTGTGGCTGAAGATGTGACGCAACAAGTCCTGCGTGAGCAGGCCGCATTTCAACTCGCCAATGTCACCAAGACGGCCCCGCAGTATGGGGCGATCACTCCGCGCTGGCTGGTTCGTCTGCTGGATTGGAAACCGCTGGAAGCGGGAACATTTCGCCGGAACCGCGTCGACGAGGGTAAGGCGATCGAAGTTACCTGCGGGCAGGTCGAGGAGTCGGCCCTGCCGGGCACGTATGTCCAGTATGAGGAGAATCCGAAGGAGTACAAGCTCAGCGCGATCAATGCGTTGCTGAATGTTCATACCCGCATATCGGATCTCTTCAGCAAGCCGTACGACCAGGTTGGGGAGCAACTGCGGCTCATGATCGAGCACGTTAAGGAGCGGCAAGAGAGCGAACTTCTCAATAACGCCGACTACGGCTTTCTCCATAGCGTTCCAGCGCCGCAGCATATAAAAACCAGAACGGGCGCCCCAACACCCGACGATCTGGATGAACTGCTCACCAAAGTCTGGAGAGAGCCGTCATTTTTCCTGGCGCACCCCCGCGCCATCGCCGCGTTCGGGCGCGAATGCACGCGGCGGGGCGTGCCGCCACCGACCGTCACGCTGTTCGGCAGCCCGTTTCTAACCTGGCGCGGCCTCCCCTTGATTCCTACGGACAAGATTCACATCCGCAGCAAAGTGAACACGAGCAAGATTCTGCTGTTGCGCGTCGGGGAACGAAAGCAGGGATGCATCGGGCTGTTCCAACCCGGCCTGGTTGGCGAACAGAGTCCCGGCCTGTCGGTCCGTTTTATGGGGATTAACAGCCAAGCCATTGCTTCGTACTTGATTTCGCTCTACTGCTCATCGGCCGTGCTGACCGACGACGCGATTGGCATCCTGGACGACGTCGACGTGGGACATTACCATGAGTACAAATGAGGCAACCGTGCCCGCGGGTCTGCCCGACCCGTCGGTCCTGGCGCGCATGGCCAACGAGTTTTTCACTGGCGTGAGTAGCGTCGAGAGCTTGAAGGATGCGGCGCCTCCGTTCCCTGCCGTACCGTTTGCGGCTCTGCCCGCGGCTGCAATCCCGAGCCTGCCTTCGACAGCGCCCGCCGCCGGTGTGCCCGCGTTTTCGTTCCTGAAAGATGTCCGGCCGCTCTTTCCGGAGATCGAGGCGCCACCCGCGACTGCCAACCCGTTCGCCCTGCCGTTGAAAGAGTTCGATATCAAAGAATTGAATGGCGCCGCTCCGCCGGTACTAACACCAGAGACCTTGCAGCCGCCCATGCCGACGTTGCCAGGCTCTCTTGGGGCATTCGATTCGTCAGCCTTCCCGACCTTTTCATTCCTGGAGGAAGCCCGGCCGCTTTATTCGTATCCGCCAGCGGCGCCAGGTCCGGTGCCCGCGCAGCCGGAGGCTTCCTTACCCACCTCCTCGTCAGGCGCCTTTGACGCCGCGGTCATTCGGAGAGATTTTCCAATCCTGCGGGAGCGCGTGAACGGACGTCCGCTGGTGTGGCTGGATAATGCCGCTACCACCCAGAAGCCTCAGAGTGTCATCGACCGCCTCAGTTACTTTTACACGCATGAGAATTCCAACGTGCACCGCGCGGCGCATGAACTGGCTGCCCGGGCGACAGATGCCTATGAGGCCGCCCGCGAAAAGGTCCGGCGATTCCTGAATGCCTCGGCGCCCCGCGAAATAATCTTCGTGCGCGGCGCCACGGAAGGAATCAATCTGGTGGCCCAAAGTTGGGGGCGCCAAAACGTCCACCAGGGCGACGAAATCGTGATCACGTGGCTGGAACATCATGCCAACATCGTGCCGTGGCAGATGCTCTGCGCCGAGAAGGGCGCGCGATTGCGCGTGGCGCCTGTGGACGATACCGGCCAGGTGATTCTCGAAGAGTACGAGAAGCTTTTGAATCCGAAGACTCGCCTGGTCTCCGTGGCGCAGGTTTCGAACGCCCTCGGCACAGTTACTCCTCTGCCCGAGATGATCGAGGCCGCTCATCGACACGGTGCAAAAGTTCTGGTGGATGGCGCGCAGGCCGTCTCGCACATGCGCGCCGACGTCCAGGCTTTGAACTGCGATTTCTACGTGCTTTCCGGGCACAAGATGTTCGCGCCCACCGGCATCGGCGCGGTGTACGGCAAGTCTGAAATTCTGGATGTCACGCCGCCGTGGCAGGGCGGCGGGAGCATGATCCAGGACGTCACCTTCGAGAAGACGGTCTACAGCCCACCGCCGGCAAAGTTTGAAGCCGGCACGGGAAACATCGCCGACGCCGTGGGACTGGGCGCCGCCATCGACTATCTGGATCGCGTCGGCATGGCGAATATCACGCGGTACGAAGCCGAACTTCTGACCTACGCCACAGCCCAAGTGCAGCGTGTCCCCGGGCTGCATATCATTGGCACGGCCAAGGAGAAGGCCGGCGTTCTTTCGTTCGTGCTGGACGGCGTTCCCACGGAGGAAATGGGAAATCTTCTGAACCGTGAGGGCATCGCGGTCCGCTCGGGACATCACTGCGCACAGCCGATTCTTCGACGTTTCGGCGTTGAGCGGACGGTCCGCGCGTCGCTGGCGCTTTACAACACTTGTGAGGACATCGACGCGCTGGTTTCTGCCTTGCTGCGCATCCAGGCGGGTTTTCGCTCTTAAGCGCCTCCGATCAGTCCGATCGAAGCGGCTGCGAGAATCAGAACCGGCTCCGGAATTTTCGGAAGTTTGATGAGGGCGAACAGGACTGCGCAGGCGATGACGACCGTTACCCAATCCGTTAGGGAACGGCGTCCGAGAATGACCACAGCGCCCGTGATCGCACCCATCGCTCCGGCCGTCACACCCTGGACGAATGCCCGCACCTGCGGATTCCCCGCGAACCGGCGATAGTAAGGTGCGGCAACAATCACGATGAGAAACGGCGGCGTGAAAACCGCGATTGCAGCGGCCGTGCCGCCTGCCAATCCGGCGACCAGATATCCGATGAAAGCCGCCGTGATGACCACCGGGCCGGGGGTGATCATGGCGACGGCGATGGCATCGACGAACTGGCGTTCGGTCAGCCATTGGTGCTCGCGCACGACTCCCGCATAGAGGAACGGCACGATTGCCAGTCCACTGCCGAAGGAAAACGCCCCTGCCTTGACGAAGAAGAGCGCAAGCGTTCCGAGGTTACTCAAAGAGGTGACGCCACGCACTCCGGTAAGCCACCATGCCCCCATGTGCGCCCCGGCTCGAAGCGAGGAGGGAGGAAACTTTACCAGCAGCGAGGCGAGTCCACACAGCACCAAGAGCCAGACGATCTCGGCGCCGGTCCAAACCGTGGCGATTGCTGTCGCTGCGCAGAGGGCCCCCAGAAACCACTCACCGTCGAGGACCCGGCGGGCGAGGCGGTATGCTCCCAGTGCGATGATGGCGATTACGGCGGCGCCTACGCCGTAGAACATCTCTTGTATCAGTGGAAGACGCCCGAACTTCGCGTAGGCGATCGCAAGGGCAATAGCCATGCAGAAAGAAGGCGCAATCAGCGCTACGCCCGAGAGAGCCGCGCCCACCGGACCCGACTTCAGCCAGCCGATATACATCGCAAGTTGCGCCGCCAGCGGGCCGGGGGAAGTTGCGAGAATGCCAGACCTTCGAGGTAATCCTGCTTCGATAACCAGCCGCGTTCGTCAACCAGGTCCTTGTTCATGCGGCTGGCAAGCGCGATCGGCCCACCGAACCCCACAGTGCCGAGGCGTATGAAGTAGGCGAGCAATCCTCTCAGTGAAGGTTCCTTCGACATCAATAACCGGCCGCGGGACCGCATCGATCAGAAGTTCACTTTGAGGTCCATGCCCGAAAAGAGAGACGCCACCTGGTCGCCATAGCCGCACAGCCGGCGATTGAGGTAGGTGGCCTTCGGCGTGACGTCCGAATCGCGCAGGTAAGGGGATTTGCGTATGAGCATGACAGTCTTCAGAACACACCCGGATTTGACATTTTTCTCAAAATACCATATTCTCTATCGAATTAGTGTAGATTGGACGAAAATGAAGACATTTACTCCCCTGAATCCCTTCCGCACCGCCCCTCGCATTGTGCCGGTGGTGCTGGCACTGTTAGGTTGCGTCGTGGTCGCCGCTACCATCGACGCCCCGTATCGCGCCCAGATCGAGCAGTGGCGTCAGCAGCGCGAGGCCGGACTCAAAGCCGATGGCGGCTGGCTTACCGTCACGGGACTTTTCTGGTTGAAAGACGGCGACAACACGCTGGGCAGCGATCCGTCGAACGACATCCTTTTGCCGGACGGATCTCCCGCCCACCTGGGGGCTTTGAAGCTGCAATCCGGCCACGTGAACTTCACGGCTGCCGGCGCCGGTGTGACCCTCAAGGCCGAGGCGGTGACTCAGACGGAAGTGCGTCCCGTGGGCTCGGACGTGCTGGTGGCGGGGCCGCTGCAGTTGCTCGTCATCAAACGCGGAGAGCGCCTGGCGCTGCGCCTGAAGGACAACAACAGCAAGGCTCGCCGCGAGTTCACGCACCTGAGTTGGTATCCGGTGCAGGAAGATTGGAGGATCAGTGCAAAGTTCATCCCCTCGTCGTCGCCCACCAAGATCGTGTTCGACACTGTCATCGGCGAACAGGAGACCTCGGAAAGCCCGGGCTATGTGGAGTTCGAGCGCGGCGGCGCCACCTATCGCCTGCAAGCTGCCGGCGAGGGACGGCGATTTTTCTTTGTCATCCGCGATCAGACCAGCGGCAAGACTACATATGCCGCATCGCGCTTCCTCTATGCAGACCCGCCACAGGATGGCAAGGTGATCCTGGATTTCAACAAGGCGGAGAATCCGCCGTGCGCCTTCACTGCTTATGCGACGTGCCCCCTGCCGCCTCCGCAGAACCGGCTCTCGCTAGCGGTGACCGCGGGCGAACAAAAGTACGAGGGCTCGGCGCACTGAGGAGTCCAGGGTCAAATGTAGTACATGAGCGCTTCGCTTTTGCTTTTGCCGGCGCGGGCCGCATCCACCTGCCGCAACAGGTCGGCAAGCGTGGTTCGGTCCAGAACGTCGGAAGTGGCGTCGCGCACCTGGCGCATGATGATGCGCGTTCCGCATGTTTCCACGTCTTCGCAATCCTCGCAAGGCCGAAAGGCCGTCTCGCTGGCACAGGGCAGTGGCGCCAGTGGGCCTTCCATGATGCGAATCAGAGATCCGAGCGTGACGGTGGAGGGCGGCCGGCTGAGTCGATACCCGCCGCGCGGGCCCTTCTTGCTGACCAGCAGATCGTGCCCTTTCAAATCCAAGAGGATCAGCTCCAGGAACTTTATGGGGATGGACTCTTCCTTGGAGAGCGTGGAAATCAGCACGGGCCCTTCGCCAAACCGGCGGCCGAGGGAAAGCATCGCTTTCAGCCCGTATTGCGTCCGCTTGGAGATTGTCCGCATTGTCTATTCGCCTACTAGCGTACCGCACGCCCGGCCGCGCGGTTGACTTGCAATCACCGCATTGTCTATCTAATATAGGTATATAGAATCTGAAACTCTCGGAAAGGCGAACTTCATGAGATTCGACGATAACTCCCTCAGCATCGGAAGAACCCCTCTGGTAAAGCTAAACCACGTGGTGGACGGCTCGAAAGCCACAGTTTTGGCCAAGATCGAAGGACGTAATCCGGCATATTCCGTAAAGTGCCGCATCGGCGCGGCCATGGTTTGGGACGCCGAGAAGAGCGGCGTTTTGACCGCCGGGAAAGAGCTCATTGAGCCCACCAGCGGAAACACCGGAATCGCCCTGGCGTTTGTGGCCGCGGCGCGTGGCTACCCCATCGCGCTTACCATGCCGGAGACGATGTCCATCGAACGGCGTAAAGTGCTCGCTGCCTTCGGCGCGAAAGTGATTCTCACCGAGGGCAGTCTCGGCATGAAAGGCGCCATCGCCAAAGCCGATGAGATTTATGCGTCCGATCCCGGCCACTATGTCCTGCTGCAGCAGTTCAAGAACCCGGCCAATCCCGAGATCCACTATCGCACCACCGGACCCGAGATCTGGGAAGACACCGAAGGCGGAGTCGATGTGTTCGTCTCCGGTATCGGGACCGGCGGCACCATTACGGGCGTCTCGCGCTATATCAAGCAGAGTCGCGGCAAGGCGATTCTCTCGGTTGGCGTTGAGCCCGCCGCCAGCCCGGTGATCTCGCAGAAACTGCGGGGAGAGGCGCTGAAACCGGGTCCGCACAAGATCCAGGGGATCGGCGCGGGGATCATTCCCGACACGCTCGACCTCAGTGTGGTAGACCGAGTCGAAACCGTCTCCAACGAGGAATCCATCGCAATGGCCCGCCGGCTGGCCCGTGAGGAGGGAATCCTTTCGGGAATTTCCAGCGGAGCAGCGGTGGTGGTGGCGGCCAGATTGGCGGCCCAAACCGAGTTCGCAGGCAATACAATCGTGGTAGTGCTTCCCGATTCCGGCGAGCGCTACCTGAGTTCCATCCTCTTCGAAGGGATTGTCTAACCGACTCGATGAAATTTCGAACCCTCGCGGTCCACGCGGGACACAACCCCGCCGACCACATGGGCGCTGTCATGCCGCCCATCTACCAAACTTCCACCTTCGCATTCCAAGGTGTAAACCGGCCGGGACCGTATGACTACTCCCGCAGCGGCAATCCTACCAGACGAGCGCTCGAAACCTGTTTGGCTGCTCTGGAGGGCGGAACCGCAGGCTTCGCCTTCGCCACCGGAATGGCGGCTGAAACCACCGTCTTGATGCTGTTTCGCGCCGGCGGCCGCATTGTGGTGCACTCCGATCTTTACGGTGGCACACACCGGGTGCTGGAATCGGTTTTTCGCGAGATTGGGGTCGATGCGATCTATGTAGACCTGCGGGATCTCGCCGCGCTGGAAAGTGCACTGGCGCAGGGCGCGAAGGCGGTGTGGATCGAGTCGCCCACCAATCCGCTCATGAATCTGGTCGACCTGGCGGCGGTTTCCACTCTCGCCCACCGGCACAACGCCATCGCCATCTGCGACAACACGTTCCTTTCCCCTTACTTTCAGCGTCCCATCGAATTCGGAGTGGACATCGTAGTCCACTCCACCACCAAATACATCAACGGCCATTCCGATGTAGTGGGAGGCGCCGCCGTGGTCAACAATCCCGAGCTTGCGGAAAGGATCGGATTCCTGCAAAACGCTATGGGCACCTGCGCCGGACCGCAGGATTGCTTTCTGGTGCTCCGCGGCATCAAAACGTTGGCCCTACGCATGGAAGAGCACAATCGCAACGCCCTCGCGGTGGCACAGTGGCTCGCTGCCCACCCGAAGGTTGCCGCCGTTCTTCATCCCGGGTTGGAGTCGCATCCGCAGCACGCCCTGGCGCTCCGCCAGATGCGCGGTTATGGCGGCACGTTTTCCTTCCGCCTGAAGGATGGCCAGGAGGCCGCCTTCCACCTGCTGGAATCGGTCCGGCTGTTTACGCTGGCGGAATCCCTTGGCGGGGTGGAGTCGCTCATCGAGCATCCTGTGACTATGACGCATGCTTCGGTATCTCCGGAGGCGCTCGCCAGGATGGGAATTACTCCCGATCTGGTGCGAATTTCCGTCGGAATCGAGGACCTGGACGATCTGATTGCCGATCTCGAGGCGGCGCTCAGCGGGGCATAGCGATACACTTGTCCACAGGATTTAAATACGTCGGTTGCTTTTGTGGTCTGAGGGTTTGCGGAGCATGCCCCTAAGCCGTGTCGTTTGTAAGCCCGCTGGGCTAGGAATTCGGGAGTTGAATCGACCTCTGCAAATTTGGCTGCCAACGGTCTTATCGCTCTTCAGTTCGACGGAGGTTTTGCTCCAAGGCGCCGCTTAAGATGGCCGTTCGGGCTCCATGCGGTTACTCACCCAGTTACAGCGGCACGCCAGCGAGTTGGCGGCGAATCCGTCGGCATGGATGCCCTGGAACTTCCTCGAACAAACTCAGTCCGGCCACAATTATAGACTTCGAACGGGAAGCAAAATCCGACAACGTTTTTGGCTAGGTGCGACGATCGGCGAAATGTTTCGTGTGGGCCTGTATGCCCACGCTTCAGCTCGGGTGGCAGCGCTGGAAGTCTACCGCGGCGCGTATTAGGGCCGCTATCGATCGAGGCCCAGGTTTTTGAGCAAGGCGCGGAATCCGGGCGAATGGCGCATGGGCGCGAAGATGGGGTCGACGTTCGCGAACAATACCTGAATTTCATGCTGGTCCGCCGACCGCTGGAGCCATATCAGCGCATTCGGCTCGTCGCTCATGGCGCCGTACACCGAGGCGATCCAGTACATGGGAACGCCGGGGTTGGGATATTTTTCCTCGAACGGACGTATCAGCCGCAACGCTTCGTCCCGGCGCCCCTGTTTCGCGAAGGCCCCCGCTTCAAAGATCGCAGCCGGGGGCCAATGCGTCTTCAGCTGGCTGAGGACAGGCAGCCCGAGGTCGGGGCGGCCTTCAGAAATGTAATTGGTTGCGATGCCCAGCATAGCCCAGAGCATTTTCGGATTCTCGTCCGCCGCTTTTTGACAAATTTCGCGCGCTTCCCGAAAACGCCCTTCGACTTGCCTGGCGAGCGCGAGATTGCTCTTGGTCTGCACGGAGAACGGGTCGATCTCCACCGTGCGCGCGAGGTGCTTGTCCGCCTCCGCGAAGCGTCCGTGAAAAAGCAGGAAAAATGCGTAGGTATAGTTCGCCGCCGGGCTTGGAGGCCCGGCCATGGCTAATTGCAGTTCGCGCTCCGCCCGCACCCAGTCCCGATCGTATTGCATGGCCAGAAGTCCCAGCATCGCGTGGGCAGACGATAACTCCGGGTCCAGTTCGAGCGCATTCTCCATTAACCTCTGCACTTCCTTGAGCTCGTCGGCTGTCTGGGGCGAGGCGCCGTGGGCTATGTTCTGATCGTATTTCGCCGACGCCAAGCCTGCATAGGCCCGGGCGTACTCCGGATCCTTGGCGACCGCCTGTCTAAAGTCCAACTCCGCTTTCGTGATGGATTCCGGGGTTGTCGTTTGCAGATCGTAAAGGCCCTTGATGTAGAAATCGTGTGCCTCTCCGTTGGGGACATGGGTATTGGCGCGAGCGCCAACAGCCAACTTCAGCGCTCCTCCGATTCCCGCCGCCAGTTCCGACTGAACCGCGTACAGATCGGATGCTTTTCGTTCATAAGTATTGGACCAGATCACGGAGCCGTCGGAGACGCGTTCCAGATGGGCGATGACTTTGATGCGGTCCGCGGACCGCTCCACGCTGCCCTCCAGCATGTGGGTGACGTTGAGCAAGCGCCCCGTTTCGCGAATGTCCACTGTCTTCCCCTTGAACTGGGAGACCGAGGACCGGGCGATGACGCGCAACGTTTTGACTCGGGCGAGGGAATCGGTGATCTCGTCGGCCAGGCCATCGACAAAATATTGGTTGGCGGGATCGCCGGAAGCGTTGACGAAAGGCAGGACGGCGACGGAAAGGCCGGGCGAGCCGTAGGTGATGCGCCAGGCGGCAAGGAAGGCGACCGTAATACAACCGAGGGCGACCGCCGCATAAGGCCACCATCGGCGGTGCGGAACCGGAAGAGGCTCGACGGGGTCAATAGGGCTCTCGGCGAACTCACGCTGGAAGACAGGGACGTACGTGCCAACCGGTAGTCCAATGCGAACCTTGTCCGCGCTTCCGTCTGTTTCGTAGTACCGGGCCAGGCGTTTGCGCAGGCGCGCCGCTTCCTGGCGCACGATGGGCACTTCGCGAGGATCCCAATCGGCGGGGCGCTCAAAAACGTCCATTCCGAGGACGCTTTCCTTAAGCAGATACAGATCGCCGCGCAAAGCTGATTCCACCAGGTGGCGCAGGAATCGCGCCGGACGCTCCGCGGCGCCGAAAGCGCTACTCCTCACCACTTTGTCCAGTGCGGCGCGGACGGCCTCCGGAGAGACTCCCGGGGGAAGCTCCAGCTTGGCCGTTTTGTCGAGTTCTGGGACCATTTTCGCCCGGTCGGGGATCGGGTCGGGACCGATAGGAGCCTTTAGCCTACCCCCTTTTCCTCTCGCGATGCAAGTCCTGTGGGGACTAGAACTTGAGGTGTCTGGTACGGGCGATGCTACCCGTCATGCTACCTGGTAGCGCTACTCCCTGCTACTTGTTTGCCCGAGCCGATTGCAGGTAATGTTTCTCATCGCGTTCGGGCACGGGTTGTTACCGCCCACGCGACGGAGATCACGAATGAAAAACACTAGTCTATTCGCGGCTATTTCGCTTTTGCTCATCGGCGCGGCGCAGGCCGCCTCGCCTTCACGCGATGCGGCCGCAAACTACGGCAGGCTGCCGCTCAGCTTTGAACCCAATCAGGGCCAGACCGATGCGAAGGTGAAGTTCATGGCGCACGGAGCGGGGTATTCCATATACCTCAGCCCCGGTTCCGCCACGTTCAGCCTCGAACGATCCGATCAGGCCGCCGTTGTCCGCATGGACCTGGTGGGAGCGAATCAATCCGCCGGCATTGAGGCGCAAGGCAAGCTGCCGGGCATCGCAAACTATATGGTCGGCGCGAAGCGGACGACCAACATTCCCACTTATGCGAAGATCCGATCGCACGACGTGTATCCGGGGATCGACCTTGTGTACTACGGCACGCAAGGACAGCTCGAATACGACTTTGTGGTGGCTCCGGGCGCCGATCCGTCCAGGATTTGCATGACGTTCGCGGGCGCGACACCGGCGGTGGACGCATCGGGCGACCTGGTGCTGCCCCTGGGTGACCACGATATCCGTTTTCGCAAGCCGGTGCTGTACCAGGACATTGAGGGCGTCCGCAAGCCGGTGAGCGGCAGATTCACCATCGCGGCCAAGAGCCACGACGTCGCGTTCCAAGTCGATTCCTACAACCGCGGCCGGGAGCTGACGATCGACCCGGTGCTGGCGTATTCAAGCTACTTTGGGGGGCCGACGTATTCTTCACAGATCACGGCCATGGCGTTGAACGCGGCAGGCGACATCTATCTCACCGGATGGACGCTCGACCCCGCGTTCCCGATAACCCCGGGCGTCTTCGAGCCGACGTGCCCCTATTTCCCGTCTAACATTGTCGGGGGGACGAATGCCTACGACTGCAAATTCGGTGCTTATGAGAGCGGGTCGAATGGCGCGTTTGTCTCCAAGATCAGCGCCGACGGGCAGACCCTGCTCTATTCCACGTTCCTGGGCGGAGCCGCTACGGGAACCAATGTTGACAATATTCAAATCGGCAACGATTACGGCACAGGCATCGCGGTGGATTCGGGCGACAACGCCTGGGTGGTGGGCACCACCGGTTCGAACACCTTCCCCATCACGCCTTCGACTGCATTCCAACAATACTGCGATCCGGAAGCTCCGCCAACGCTCTATACGCCCGTTTTTGGGAGCTACTGCGGCACAACGAACAATGCCGTGTTTCTGGTGCAGCTCAACCCCACGGGAACCACGGAGCTCTACGGCACATTCGTGAACGGCACGGGCTGGTCGATTGGAGGCGCGCTGATCTCGCTCGACGGGGCAGGCGACATCTATGTCGCGGGAACGGTATACAATCCGAACCCCTCGGGCTTTGCGCAGTTCGTCCCGTTTCCCACCACGACATCCGCGTACCAGTTCACCGGGCTGGGGACCAACTTTTCGGCGTTCGTCACTGAATTTGCTCCGGGCGGGAGGGCCTTGATCTATTCCACATTGTTCGGCGGCCCGAACGGGACCGCCTTTACGGTTACCGACGGTTTGGCCGTGAGCGGTGGAAAGATATATATCGGCGGCCAGACCAACGACCCTCAGCTTCCGACGACCCCCGGCGCTTTATCGAGCACCTGCGTCCGGGCCCAACCGGGCGACCAGACGTGCAGCGGCAATGCTTCGCAGGGCTTCGTCGCGGAGATCGATCCGACCGAATCCGGCGCGGCGTCGCTAGTGTTTTCCACATACTTGAATGGATCGACCCTGGTAGGCGGCAACGAGAGTTCGCAGGTATTCGCGCTGGCGGCGGATACGGCGGGCAACGCGTACGCCGGCGGGATCACGACGTATTCCGCGGCGGACGGCTTCCCGGCGACGGTGGGAGCATTGCAGCCGACCTGTGCCCTCAAGGCCAACAGCGAATGTTCCACGAACTTTGTGACCAAGCTCAGTCAGACCGGGAGCCTGGTGTGGTCCACTTTCTATGGCTCGCCGAGCGGAGCAAACGGTGGGAATAACAACGGCGTCACGGCCATCGCAGTGGACCCCTCCGAGAACGTTTACATCACGGGAGGCGCGGATGCGCAGGGCGATCTTCCGCTCAACAACAGCCTCCAGAGTTATACCAGCGGCGTCGCGTTTGTCACGGAACTGAACAGCAGCGGTTCCCAGGTGCTGTTTGGCACATTCTACGGCGGCGGCGCGGATATATATCCCACCACGCTGGCCCTGGACGCGTCGAGCAACATCTATTTCGCCGGCTACACGGCGGCCAGCCTTCCGCTGGTGAATCCGCTTCAGAGCACCAATTCCGGCGGGAACAATCAAGGATTCTTCGCGAAGATCGCGATCGCCACTCCGCAGACCATTACGTTCGCCCCGCTTCCGAATGTAACTTACGGAATAAGTCCCATTACGCTGGGGGCGACGGCCTCATCGGGATTATCGGTAAGTTACTCGGTCACCGGGCCCGCGACTATCAGCGGTTCCACCTTGACGATCACCGGGGCGGGGCATGTGAGCGTCACGGCCTCGCGGGTTGGTAATTCAACTTACTCGGCGGCTTCTCCCGTGACACAGGGTTTCACGGTCGCACCCGCCGTGCTGACGGTCACCGCGGCGAGCCCGAACGTCGCCTACGGGCAAGCCATCCCGGCTCTCACTTATACTCTCTCCGGTTTTGTGAGCCCGGACACGGCGGCGGTAGTCAGTGGAGCGCCTTCCGAATCCACCACCGCAACCTCCACATCCGCGCCGGGCGGCTATCCGGTCACCATCGCGCAGGGGACGCTCTCCGCAGCGAACTACACCTTCAACTTCGTCAACGGCACCCTGACCATCGCCCAGACGGCCCAGACCATCACCTTCGGCGTTCTGCCGAACGTGCCCTATGGGACCGCGCCCATCACCCTGACAGCCACGGCATCTTCCGGCCTGGCGGTCAGCTATTCCGTCACCGGCCCGGCCACCGTGAGCGGTTCCAAGCTGACCATCACTGGAGTGGGCCCCGTAACTGTGACCGCCTCCCAGGCGGGCAACGCGGATTACGGCGCAGCGACCTCGGTAAGGCAGTCCTTTAACGTGACCGCCGCCAGCCAGGCGATTACCTTCGGGGCTCTCCCGAACGTACCCTATGGGACCGCTCCCATCACCCTGACAGCCACGGCATCCTCTGGCCTGGCGGTCAGCTATACGGTCACCGGCCCGGCTACGGTAAGCAGTTCCAAGCTGACCATCACTGGAGTGGGCCCCGTAACCGTGACCGCCTCGCAGGCGGGCAATGCGGATTACGGCGCAGCAACCTCGGTAAGCCAGTCCTTTACCGTGACCGCCGCCAGCCAGACGATTACCTTCGGCGCGATTCCCGCGCAGACGGTGGGAGGGTCCGTTTCTCTCAGCGCTTCCGCTACTTCCGGTCTGACAGTGAGCTTCAGTTCGTCGACCACGGCCGTCTGCACGGCTTCGGGGACCACCGCCAAGCTGCTGACCACCGGGACTTGTTCCATCCAGGCGTCACAATCCGGAAACGCGGACTATCTGGCTGCCGCTTCGGTGACGCAGAGCTTTACGGTTTCTTCGGCCGCCGGCTTTACGATCACCGCCGACCCGAGCAAGGAGACCGCCTTCCGCGGTATCCTCGCCGCCTTCCTGCTGGAGATCCAATCAGTCGATGGCTTCAAAGGCGACGTCAAACTTAGCTGCTCCGGAGGTCCCGAGGGAGCCGAGTGCGCCGATCTGCCGCAAACGGTCTCCGTGGATGGAACGGCCTGGGCGATTTCCGGGATCCTTTTTCCGGCAAGTACGACTCCCGGGACGTATACCATTACCTTTACCGGCACATCGGGGTCCGTGACCGCCTCCGCAACCGGACAGTTCATCGTCAAGTAGCTCGCCAACCAGTAAGTGCTCGCGGTTGTCCCCGGACCGCCGCGAGCACTACCATTCGTAGGTGATCGCGTTTTTCGATTTCGGCTGAACCGCTGATGACAGGGGCTTGGACCCCGAAAACCTCCCAATAGGTTTTTTACACCTTTAAAATGGCCGCGCAGTGAGCAGTTCTTACTCCACATTATTACGCACCGCTTTTGGGCCCAATTTCGTGTTCGAAGAAGGTTGCACTATCGTCTCGTGCTGCGCCAATTCCCTCTGACAGCACGGTGGAATCCCCTAGAAACGCGGTATGAAAGTACCAAAACACTAAGCCGACAAAGAAAGTTTGAAGGAGTCTTGGCCTCGCGACAAGCCTGGCTCCGCAAACCGGCTCTCCGGGGCGATGGTGGCGCCGGTGACCGGACCTCCGTCCCCTGGAGGCCCATATGCCGGACCGCCCCCGGCGACGGTGGTGATGATGCCGGCCGGCGTGACTTTGCGCACTATGCTATTTCCCCAATCGCCGGCGCCATCGCCACTGTTTCCGGCAAATACCCGGCCACAGCGGCGACGGCGGCCCGGCATCGCAAGCGGAGCTCGGAGGCACGGGCGACATGGGATTTGACCCATTTTTGCGCCAGAAAGTATCTAGGCGCTGGTAAACAACAGAAACCAAAGGCACCCGTGGCGCTCGAAAGTAGCGTTAGTAACGTTTGGGAAGGGTTATCGTGGTCCTAAAGCGGTCTTGGAATATACCGCTCTTACCCAAAGATTTCCCAAAGATCGCACCTCGGGCCAACCTACCAAGACGTTTCTCCTAACGTCGCCCATTCCAAGGACGCGGCCAGCAATGCCCGCTCTATGAATGGGCAGCCCCTTGCACGTCGTGCCTGCACTGGCGGCATACCTGGCACCTCCAAACTGCGAGAATGTATGCAGAGGTCCTCTTCGGGGTATGATCGACAATCTGTTAAACCTCCTCTTCCGGTGTTCCCACCGCCGCCTTACCCGGCCAGTCGCGCCGATCACCAAACCAGGCCAGCCGCACAGTCAGAGCTACGTGGTCTGCCTGGATTGCGGAAAACAGTTTGAGTACGACGTCAGCCAGATGAGGATGGGTAAGGCCATCGACCGCTCGCATGAGGCCGGGGTCGTGCCACCGGATATGCCTGCTCCACGAAAGAGGAAGGTCGGGTATGCGTTGCTGGCTGCGGTGCCGGCAGCGGTCGTGCTCGGGGCGGTACTGACGGGGAAGAAGAAGGCGCCAAAGGTGGGTGGCGGGAAGGTCGATCCGGCAACGAAAGACGAATCTGGTCAGGGTGAAGGGTGACACGGCTGCGTGCCTGCTCCAGGAACAGTTCGTACACCAACCGTTCCTGCCCGCGCCTGGCCGCCGATCGCGAGCTTTCGTTCCCTCCGAAATCGAACAAGATCGCTCCCTGCGAAGAGCTTGATGGGGTACGCGTCCTCGATTAGCGGCGGGGACTGAGTTTGGCCGAACCTTACACGCCGGTGCGCTCGCGCAACTCCGTCCACGCGGCGCGCAGTTCCTGATTGTCCTCGGTTCCGAACCGCAGGAAGAACGGGCGCTGATTCCAGTCGAACGCTTCCTCCGCCTTGCCGCACAAATACATCAGCATGGCGGCGGCATTTACGCGTGTGGTGGGGTCGGCGAGGCGGGCGCAATCGAGCAGGGCGCGCTTCACTCGCGGAGTGGGATGGCTCTCTGCCAGGTCGAGAGCGCCGCGTTCCACGGCGCGTACGATGTCGTCTTCCAATTCCGGACCGGCTTTCTCCGGCCCGGCCGCGGCCATTATCTCCAGCGCGTGATTGCGCACTTCCGAGTTGCCGTGTTTTATCGCGACCTTCACGGCCGTCATCGCGCCTGGAGTACCCAAGGCGGCCAGCGCTTCCACATCGCGCCAATCGGCCTTGGTGGCCAGGTGCGTGATCAGCACGGTTTCCGCCGAGGCGCGCTCTTCGGGCGAAAGGGCGGCGAGCGCTTCGACGTCGTAACCGTCGCCGTCGTGCCACTGCTCGTAACCGATGATCATGCTATCCAGGAAACGCTCGTATTCGGGCGAGGGCATAGGATCACTTTCTGCGTTTGGCGTCGCGCGCCAGCCAGGCATCCAGATCGGCCGCGCAATTGAACTTGATTTTCGGATCGTGGGGCTCATCGAGAGCGCTGCGAAAAGCGCGGATCGCCGGGGCATAGTCCACACCGAACGGGTGAAATTTGTCCGCCACGCTCAGCACCAGCCTGGCTTGAAACTCGAAGGAATCCGGGTATAAGGTGCCGGGTTCGCGCAGCGTTGTGCGAACATGTTCCGCCGTCGAGAGGAAAGCATCGCGCGCCGGCTCGGCGAGAGGCTTGCCGTCCGGAGGGTCGCTGGCATCGAGGAAAATCAGCACCGACTCAGACCATTGGCTGCGCAATCCGGTGATCAGTTGCTCTTCCAGGTCGGGAACGGCACGGATTTTCTCAAGCGCCAGTTCGCGAAGCTTGGGATCATGGTACCGGTTGGTGTAGCCCAGCACGAAGCTCAATTCCGTATTGGCGTCGTGCCCTCGCAAGTCTTCGATTTGACGCTGAGTCCGTTCTGACTGCTCGTTGACAATAGCGTCCACTCGTGCCGCCTGGTTTTGCTGGCTGGAGACAAACCATTGGGCCAGCATACCGAACGACACCAGCAACGACATGCTGCCCACCAGGCCGACCGGCGCCCGGAGAGCCAGCCGCGGCACATCGGCGCCGAGCGCCGGGTTAATTGTGAGGACGGAAAAGATCGCGATCGCCAGCGGGAAGATCCACAGCGCCCAGGCGAATGGGACCAGAGGGCGCATGGCCCAAGGGATCTGGTCCGCCGTTTCGTGGCGCAGAAGACCGCTCAGGCCGGTCACCACCGCCATTGCCAGACACGTCGCCAGCGCCAGCGCGTATTGCGAACCCCGCCCTATCGACAGCCAGTCGAGCCCGCCATTGGCGATGCTCGCGCAGAGCGCCACGGCCAGGCAAAACCACAACAAGAGGAGCAGTAACATCAGGCCCCACGCCTCGCTTTGCCCGCCGTCATGGCTTCGGGGTTCTGCGATCAAAATAGGCAGGGGAACAGCGTAGAGCAACACGGCCAGACCGACACAGAGGTTGCCTATCGTTCGCAAAATCATTTGGCGGGGATCGCCTTGAGATCCATGTGCCGATTGTCAAACTTCCCGAAGACGAGTCGCTGTGCGCCGTCAGAATAGTCCACAAGAACCCACATCCACTCGTTGTCGCCAGTGCTTTCGTCTCCAACCTCCACCTTCCCGTACTCACCCCGCTGGTACTTGCCCATTTTGTTCTCCTAGAAAGGCGTCTTGTCTTCGCAATGCCCAAAAACTGCGCTGCGCAAGGTCTTGACCGTATGCCGTGATTGTACCGACAAGTCCATCCCTGTGGAACTGTCCGTCGGCGCCCCCCGGTTACACCCAACTTCCCCGCGCTGTTGTCCCGGAACAGTCCAATCGCCAAAGGCCTGCGCGGCATGCTCAAGCCTTGAGGCTCGGCGGTGCAGAAGCAGATCAGCAAGGCTTCGATCTCACACACCTACCTGGATGGACAGCACCGGGCAAGCCTACCAGACCAACGACGTGAACGCGAACCCGAACGGCGCTCTATCGGGGACTGGACCAAGCAGCAGGTCGTGCATGGCGGCGGAAGCCAGTAACTACGCCAGCAAATCGGAAAACGGCTTCGAACTAACGTTCCAGATGCCGTTGAACGGATTGTCCGTGTCGCGCATCACCAGGTTCGCCAGGAAGATCACCAGCGCGAGAAGGCTGAAGCAGGCCAGACCGGCGAGCCAATGGCGGAACGGGTAAACGAACACCAGCAGCAGCAGAGCGCCTGCCATAGTATCGACCAGACGGATCAGGGTCGGGGGAATCTGCGTCAGGCTCTTGGCAATGCGATCGTCGCGGTTCACCGATCTTTCGGTTTAAGCCCTAAAGTCTCAAAATGAGTAAAAATGAAGTTGGGTCAAATTGAAATGTTGCAGACCAACGAATACGTCGAAGTTCGCAACGGCGGATACTACGTCGCTGGCACCCGCATTGGACTCGACGTTGTGGTCTACGACTTTCGACGCGGACGGTCGGCGGAAGCAATCTTCGAGGCGTACCCGTCGATTGGATCGCTGGCGAAAGTTTACGGCGTTATCACTTTCATTTTGGAGCACTCCGTTGAAGTGGAAGCTTACCTGAAAGACCAGGACCGCATTCTTGAAGAGATCAAGGCGCAATACCACATGCCTCAGGACATGATCGACCGTTTTGAGCGGGCGAAGAAAGAAGCGCCAACAAGGCTGGCCTGAAAATCCGTTTTCAAGCCGACGCCGATATCGATCCGGACATTCGGAAAGGCCTACTCCGAAGGGAACCGTCGGTAGATTTTCGACCGCGCGGCGGGCACGATTCCGGACGGCACTCTCGATCCCGAGGTCCTGCGCATCGCCGCCGAAGACCATCGGGTCTTGGTCTCCGGAGACCTGCGAACGATGAACGTGCATTTCCAGGATTTCGTTGCAACCCGCGAATCGCCTGGGATTTTGCTGATTCCGTCTTCCCGGTCCATCGGAGCCGTGATTGAAGGAATATTTTTCGTTTGGCTGAATTGGACACCGGAAGACTTGCGCAACCGAGTATCATGGCTCCCCTGAGCCGGGCTCGTTCTATGCCTGCGGCACCACTCTTGCGTCAGAGGGGGAGTCGGAAGGGGTAGACGCGGCGCGGGCATGCCTGATCGAGCAGTTTGGTGGCAAGCTCTCTTGGTTCTTTATTTGCCCTCCTGGAACTGATTGAGCGGAGTTTGGTTGCGGGGGACTGCAACGCTCCGAATGGACTCAAGTTGCCTTTCCGGGTGAAGCTGGCGGCAACAGCCTGAAACATCGTACCCGACGCAAGGCATCCGAACGGGATAGTGTTACAAAAGATAAAATAACCATGAGAGGCGTTAGAGGCAGGCTGTATCGAACATCACCTAACATCGGGAATTGGACGACAATGAAGTAGATAGGAAATAAAGTTATGTGTGGAGGAGCCAACCACAAGCCAATTACCGACAAAAGAAGGAAGACTACACTGCCCAACAAAAATATAATCTTGATTAGTCTTGGTGGACCAAACTCGTAAAGGTAAGTAGCTGTATCACCGAACAGACGGGGGTACTCCTTGGCTCGAACCCATATCCAGTATAGAGGATGCCGCTCAATGCGGTGCAGAGATTCATCTACCATTTGACTCTCCGCTTCGGATTCCGTGGTAGTCGTACTAATAATTCGCTTTATGTCCGTATCTGTATAATAAAACCAAGGGTTCCCGTTCCCGTAAGCCACGTCAAGCATACCAAAGATTAGATTTGAACCCCATCCCTGACTATTGACGAGCACGAGATGATGCAGTGTGATCACATTCCGCACGGTCCAAGGAATAACAACTAGCATCCCGCCCACAGCGATCTTGACATAAACTTTACGCTGGTCTCTTTGCAGTACTCCCAGTGCCAGCAGCAGAATAAAAAATGGAAGTAGGACCGGCCGAGTCAATGTGGCCAATCCAAGGACGGCACCCGCCGACCACGCTCTTCGCAGTCCCCAAAGGTAGATACCCAGAGTAAGGAGAAATGTAAAGAGAGTCTCGCTCATGACATCTGCTGTCATACGCAGAGTGAGAGGCGCTAAAGCCATTGCGAGACCAACGAGTACTGCCAACCGGGGCAAAACTTGGAGAGCAATTCGGTAGGTGAGCAAGACGGTGAAAGCTCCCAGGATCCCTTGGAGGATGCGAACCCACAGAATTGGTGGAACGGTTTTCCACCAAAGCATGGCGATCACGATGGGGTAGAGAGGTGCTCGTGAAGCGGTGGGAAGGAATGGGCCTGAAGGATTTAGTGTTCCATCGGCTCCCCAAGGGTGAGACTCACCAAATGAAAACGTCCCATGATAACGGAGGTTGTGAGCCAAAGCCAAATATTCGCTTGGGTCACCATGCGAGTAATCAGCAGTCCTCCAGATGTGGATAGCTATTAGACGGAGGGAGAGTGCAAGGGTAAAGAGCAGTACTGGCACATAATACCTATTTCGCTGCATTAGTCCCCTGTTCTGACAACAAGTGTCTGGTATCGAGCACGGATCATGGATCCCGCACGGCTGATGCTAACATCATTCAACCGAAGACGTTTCTCATCATTTCATGCAGAGCGTTTCAGAATTTGATTCACGGCGAAACCACGCCAGCGCTTGCCAGGAGTGCGTGTTGGGATCAAAGGCCATGGCAGGGGCCCGAAGTTCCTTCATGCGGGAAATGATGGCTTGTTCGTCTTCTGTCGCACCATAGGGCTTGCGGCCATCACAGCGGCCTGTCCTGGCCTTCATGCACTGGCGTGCGCCACTGAACTTGAGCACGATATTGGCTTTCTCGCATTTGGCGATGGCATTTTGAAACACTTTCTCACCAGCCGGGGAAGTTGGGATAGGGGTGTCAGACCGAAATGTTCTTGGGGAATCACCACGCCGGTTCTGGCCGGAATGGAACCGTTTCGAAGAATTTATCCAGCCTTGACAGAACCACCCCCGACTGTATAACGCCGGGGCGGATTGTAGTTTTTTCGGGTTTTGACTGTGGTTGCCAAGCACTGGCACTTTTCGCTGTAGTTCGGGGCTGTGTACCAAAAGGCAATCTGAAAACTGCAAGGTTTTGCGTTGAATCGGCTTGGGCCGGAAGGCGTCTCCAGTGGAACTGTTCGATGACGAATATTGACAATCCTACTTGATACCTGTAAAGCACATTCGGACGGTCGGATGCTACCCAAGAATCTCTACGACGGAAAAAGGGCAGGTCACGGAGAACCAGCTTTTGCCGTTGCGGCAGTTCTGTCAATAGCCCGACAGCGGAGTGCTCAGTGAAGTCATCATTGCTGACACCTATACGTGGATGGACGGTACGGTGCACCTACCGGACGCAGCGCGTTAATGCGAATCCGAACGACGCTCTAACGGGGAATTGGACCAAGCAGCAGGTCGTGCATGGAGACGGGAAGCAGTAACTACGCCAGCAAATCGGAAAACGGCTTCGAACTAACGTTCCAGATGCCGTTAAACGGGTTGTCCGTGTCGCGCATCACCAGATTCGCCAGAAAGATAACCAGCGCGAGAAGGCTGAAGCACGCCAATCCGGCGAGCCAATGGCGGAACGGGTAAACGAACACCAGTAGCAGTAGAGCGCCTGCCATGGTATCGACCAGGCGGATCAGGGTCGGGGGAATCTGCGTCAGGCTCTTGGCAATGCGATCGTCGCGGTGTTCGCTGGTGCGGCGTGCGATCTCCACCAGGCGCGCGTGCATCACCTCCTGTGAAGGCGTGGCGGGCGAAATCTGCATGACGGAGTCTATCAATTCGGAGAACGATTTCTCCGCTTGCTTGTCGCGGCGGCGCTGGCCCAGGGCTTCCCACTCGGATTTCAGGGCGCGGTGGACGTAGTCGGTGAGGGCGCGCCCGATGGTACGGTCGGCCTCGGGACTCAGATACTGGGCGAAGCGGAGCAAATCGCGCAGGGAACTCGATTCCCGCATGATGAAGTTCTCCACGTCGGTGAATTGCCCCCAGATCACGAAAATCACGAAGGCGAACATCACGGCGTAGATATTGCCAATCAGCAGGATCAGCGTATTGAGGCCTTCATTCTCGCGCGCGGTGAACTCGTAAAGGCCGGTGGCGCGCAACATCCAATACACCAGGGCGGCGGCGATCAGCAGGGCGATAAATCGCGCCACGTGTTTGGAGAACTCCTGCCAGTTCATCTTCTCTATAGTATGCTGTCCGATTCGTTCCGCGGGAATGATACGATGTTCGCGTGTACCGGCCATTCCTCTTGACATTTCTTGCACTACTGATCGGTTCTCAATCCGCGGCCAGCCAGGTAACGGCCGCCATCTCGGGGAAAATCGAGGATTCATCGGGCGCGGGAATGAAGGGCGTGGCCTTGACGGTGAAGGATCTGGAGACTGGCGCGACGCGCACGCTGGTGTCGGACGACACGGGCAGCTTTCGCGCTCTGTCGCTACCCATTGGACCGTACGAGGTGAAGGCCGAGAAGGCCGGTTTCAAGACGCAGGTGCGGAGCGGCATCAATCTGGCGGTCGGGCAGGATGCGGTGGTGAATCTGCATCTCGACGTCGGCGACCTCGCGCAGGTGGTCAACGTTTCGGAATCCGTTCCCTTGGTGAACACCACAACGTCATCTGTGTCGGGACTGGTGGGCGAGCGCGAGGTGAAGGACCTGCCACTCAACGGCCGCAGCTTCGACGATTTGATGACGCTCAATCCCGGCGTGATCAACTATGGCCTCAAAAGCGCCAATACCAGCACCAGCAACGGCAATACGTTTTCGGCAGATGGGCGGCGGCCGGCGGAAAATCTGGTGCTGCTCAACGGCATCGAGTATACCGGATCGAGCCAGCTCGCCATCACTCCCGGCGGCGTAAGCGGGTATCTGCTGGGGATCGATGCCGTCCGCGAATTTAACGTGCAGACCGACACCTACGGCGCGGAATACGGGAAGAGATCGGGGGCACAGGTCACAGTGGTAACGCAGTCGGGCACGAACATGCTGCACGGCACGCTGTTCGAGTTTCTGCGCAATAGCGATTTCGATGCGCGCAGTATCTTCGCGCAGACCGCGTTCGTGCCTCCTTTCCGGCAGAATCAGTTCGGGGCGGCGCTGGGAGGGCCGCTCAAGAAGAATCGGCTTTTTCTCTTCGGCAACTATGAGGGCTTCCGGCAGGTGCAGACGCAGAGCAGCGTGAGCGTGGCGCCGGACGCGTCGGCACGCGCGAAGGCGATCCCGTCGATGCTGCCCTACTTTTCATTCTGGCCGGTGGCCAACGGTCCGGAGTTGCTGTCGAACGGCCAGCCGAGCGGCAGCGCCTTTGCGTATGAGACGCCGAAGCAGACCATCCGCGAAGATTTCGGCACCACGCGCCTCGATTATTCCATCAGCGGCCGCGATTCGCTCTCCGCGTCTTACACGATCGACGATGGTAACAGCCTGATACCGCTGGCCGACCCGCTATTCGCCTCGTACACCGCTTTGCGCATGCAAGTGGCCAGCCTGCAGGAGACGCACATCTTCTCGCCGACGATGCTGAATATCGCCCGCGCGGGCTTCTCGCGCGCCGGATTCAATCTCGATTCCACGCCGCTGGCGCAGTTCCCGGCGAATCTCGATTTCGTGGCGGGCGCCGGACCGGGCGGGATCGTGGTCAACGGCGGCGTCACCACCACGGGACTTTCCGGCATCACGTCGGCCGGGCCGAACAATGCGGCCGGCGTGTGGAATCGCCGCAATCTGTTCACATATACCGACGATGTCGAGATTTCCAAGGGCATCCACCAGATCAGCGCCGGCGTGTGGTTTCAGCGGCTGCAGGATAATGAAGACGCCGCTTCGCGCCAGCTTGGGCAGGCGACGTTCACGAGCCTGGCCACCTTCGAGCAAGGGACGGTGAGCACCTTTCAGGTGGTCCCGACGGCGAATGAGCTGGGATGGCGAAGCCTGTTCGGCGCTTGGTATGTGCAGGACACCATCAAAGTGCGGCACAATCTCACCATCCGGGCAGGCGTCCGACAGGAGTTCACTTCCGGTTGGAACGAGGCGTTCGGAAGGGCCGCGAATTATATCCCGGATGCAAACGGTGTGCTGGAGACCGCTCCACGGATCGCCAATTCCGTCTTCACGCAGAATAATGCCGTGAAGCTGTTCAGCCCTCGCGCCGGCCTCGCATGGGACCCGTTTGGGAACGGCAAAATGGCGATCCGGGCCGGCTACGGGATGTACTATTCGCTCATCGACGACCTCGCGTTCCTGCTGAATTCCCTGCCTCCGTATAACGGCTCGATCACGTCTTCGGGTGCGCTCGCTTCGATCATTCCGGTGACGCCGGGCGCGCCGGTGGCGCCGTCGTGCGGGCCGGGAGTGCCCTCTCCGTGCACCACGTATGCGCCGCAGGGAGTGCAGGCGAATGCCAAAACTCCCACCGTCCAGGAGTGGAATCTCGCGGTGGAACGCGAGCTCAATGCGGCGACGGTGCTGCGGCTGGCGTACGTGGGGGCGTTCGGCTATCACGGCTTAGTGAGCCTCGATCCGAACACCATTCCGGCGCAGGTATGCAGCGCCGCGGCTGGTTGCACAGCCGGCGGCGCGGCGGCCAGCGGGGCTCCGGCGACGGTCGCCAATCAGAGCCACGTCGCGGAAGGCGCCCAATATATCCCGGTGGGAACGCGGCCCAATCCGTACCTGGGCGCGGGCTTTTTCTGGTACACGGAGGGCAACAGCAGTTACAACGCGCTCGAGACGGAACTGCTGCACCGGCTGAGCCGCGGCTTCCAGGTTCGCGCCAGCTACACGTGGTCGAAGAATCTCGACATGAATTCGGGGCTCACCGGCGCGCAGTCGCAGAATCAATCGCAGATGGTGCTCGATCGCAACAATCCGCGCCGCGATTGGGGACCGTCGGCCCTGAATGCGGCCTCACAGGCAAGCATCTCGGGCCGCTACGAGTTGCCCTTCGGACATGGCAAGCATTGGCTGAACACCAGCGGGGCCGCCAGTAAGATCGCCGGCGGTTGGCAGTTGAACGGCATCGTGAACTTGCTGAGCGGGTTCCCGTTCACGCCGGTGATCGGGACGAATCGCTCGGGCGATGGAGACACGCGCAATCCCGACCGGCCGTCGCTGAATCCGTCGTTCTCGGGACCGATCGTGCTGGGGCGCGTGAATCAATGGTTCAATCCGAATGCGTTCGTTCTGCCGCCCGCCGGAACTTACGGGAATTTAGGACGCGGCGATTTCAGCGGACCGGGTCTGGCGGACATGGACGTGTCGTTGTTCAAAAACACGCCGCTGTCAGAGCGGACTAATTTGGAGTTTCGGGCGGAGTTTTTCAATGTGCTGAATCACCCGAACCTGGGGACGCCGAACGCCACGGTGTTTTCGAGCGGAGCGATCAACGCGTCGGCCGGATTGATTACCACGCTGGCGACTTCGCCCCGGCAGATTCAGTTCGGGTTGAAGTTGATGTTTTAGCGTGGACCGCTTCCTCACGGTCGCGGCTCGGTAAGAGTTTGCGTTTCCGAGCCGCGCGCGTGAGCAAGCGGATTTCAGCGATTGCCTGCCGGGGCCTTGGGCAGTGCGATTAAATTCGCCAGCAACTGATACGCTCCGACCGTACCTGCGGGCAACTGGCGCCAGAGCCCCAGCCCCAGATAGATCCACTTGCCTTTTCCATATTTGCATTCCACCAGCGAGCCGAGCTTCTCTCCCGGATTGTCCTTGAATGGGTCCGTCATGGACACGAGATCGACAAACTTCGCGTCCTTGTCGCCCAGGAAGTAAAGCCCGCGTTCCTGCACCCAATCCGCCCAGGCGGCGGGACCGATCTTATTCGGAAAATTGAAAATCGGATCGCTGGGGACGATCACCTTCACAGGCGCAGTCTCATCGGTAATCCGGTTGCCACTCACCTTGGCGGGATACGGACCGTACTCTGCGCGATTGAATTCCGTCTTGTTGTATTGCACGATCAACGTTCCGCCGCGGTCGACGTAATCCAGCAGGCGGCGATTGTAAGCACGCAAATCGCCGCGCCGTTCGTAGGCGCGCACGCCGGTGATAATGACGTCATGCTTGGAGAGATCGCCCCAGGCGAGTTCATCCGGTCCGATGAAGCTGAGCTTGGCGCCTAACTGCTCGATGGCGGGCGGCACCGAATCGCCCACCCCGACAATGTAGCCCACGTCGACACCCGTAACGGTCTTCACGTCAACCACCTTCATGGCGAGCTCCGCCGGCAGGATTACCTGACGGCGCTGGACGTGCGGATAGTCGATCTCCAGATACCCGCTAGTGAATTTGCGGTCTGCGGTATCGGGCGAAGTGACGATGGCGTGGAGCGTGTAATTGCCGATCTTCGCCGCCGGCGGCACAACCACCTGGAAGCGGGCGGAGAGCGCTTCATCTTCATGCGTGAAGGCGATCTGCGCGCTTGCGGGCGAGACCTTCCAGCCCGCGGGCGGGTCCAACGTGACGGTCGACTTCGCCGCACCCTTGCCGCCGTTGGTCACGGTGACGTCCACTTCGCGCTCGATGGGTTGGGCGGAGGCGGGAATCACCGCCAGATCGGGCGAGATCCGCACGGAAAACGCCGGGACCACGTTCAACTCCATGCGCTTGTCGCCGAAATAAATGTCCTTCACGTAGCGATATTCGATGGGCAATTCCTTGGAGAGCTCGACATCGCCAGCTTTGATGTGAAAGGTGGCGCGAAACGGCGTGGGGGCGAACGGCACTCCGAACGGCACGGCGGGATCGAAGATCTGGATGGCCTGATTTTCGGGGTGCTTCCAATAATTGTCATTGAAGTACGGCGTGGTGAGCTTCGCATCCTTGGGAACGTGCACTTGCGTGAAGCAGGTGTACGCAGCGTCTTTATTGGCGACGGCCGCGGCACAATCGCCAGGCCCGTCGAAGCCGGCGATCTCGACCGCGGTCACCGAGACATCCGATGCGCCGTGATTGGCTGCCTGCAATCGTAACTGCACGCCCTGCCCTTCGATGATGAGCCCGTCGTCGGCCAGGGCGTCGAACGTAACGTCGTGCGCGGCGAGCACAGCGTCCTGATAATCGCGCTCCTGGAGACGCAGGCGGAAGTCGATTTCGTAACCGGCGGAATCGTCCAGGCCCATGCCGGCGAGCTGCGCGCGCAAGGCGCGGATCGCCGTGAGGCCCGCCTCCGCGGGCGCGGCGGCGCTGGCGTCGTTTCCGTCGGCGAAGGCCTTTTGCGCAGCTTTGGCATCGGTGAGAATCGCGCTCAGCGCACCGGTGAGCGCGCGCGGCGGATTGGCGCCGGCGTATTGTGCGATGCCGGTGAGGCTGGTGTCGATACCGTCCAGGAGCGTCGATTCCGACTTCTCCATCGCTCCGGCGACCGTGGTATCGACGAGCGAGTAGCCGCCGCCGCGTCCGGCCGCGGGAGCGGGGGCGCGTCCACCGCCGAATCCTCCTCCGCCGATTCCGCCCACGCCCTGGCACTTGTGGTAACTGCGCGCGTCGCCGCCGATCTCGGAATACGTGCGCCCGAGCAGTGGATCGTAGGCGCCGGTGTTGACGGGGGTGAGCCGGCCGCCGGGAGCACCGCCGGAGAAATAGAGCTTCTTGGGCTGCCACGGCCGCAATCCTTCAGCGATCTGTTCGGGGTACATCCCGGAATCGCCGGCGGCGCGAAACGATTCGCGCACCAGCACGGTGGTCGCCTCATGAGCGCGATCGCCACCGCGCCCCTGGATGTTCATGGTGACGATCACGTCCGGCCGCAGAGTGCGCCAGAGCCGCACGTAATCGCCCACGATATCTTTGCGGCCCCACTTGCCAATCACTTCCTCGGGGTCGAACGAGTAGCCGTAATCGATGGCGCGAGTGAAGTACTGCTCGGCGCCGTCCACGCGGTGAGCCGAGAGCAATTCGGAGGTGCGCAGCACCGCCATATTACGGAAAAGCTCGGGCCCGATTTCATTTTGTCCGCCATCGCCGCGATTGTTCTGCACGTCGATGACGCGCAGTCCCATGCCGTATCCGAACAGGGCGAACAAGGAGTTGCTCTCGTCGTCGGGGTGGGCGGGCGCTTGCAGAAACGTTCCGGACACGCTCAATTTGCGCAGCGCGAGGCCGAGGGCGGTGTGCCCGCCGGTAGCGGACAACGGCGAGAAGCTGAGACGATTCTGCGCTTGCACGGCAAGAATCGCCAGGCAAACTCCCGCCAGGGCGAGCGTCGACTTCCGGAAAGGTCGCTTCATTCTGTTCCCTCGGTTTCCCCAAAGGATATCGCAGTCTATTGCGAGGCGCGCAGAATCTCGGGGACCATGGGCGGATTGAGATGGTTGAGCCGCTCTTCTTCGACGCCGCCGATGCGTCCGAGCACGGTGAGGGAGGACCACGCGTGGCCGAAATCCTTCCACTGCGCCATCTCGCGGAGAGGCTCCAATGCCTGGTCGTGGAGCATTTTCAGGAGCGCCGGATCGCGGGAAGCGGTCATGCGCATGAACAGGTAAGAGCCCTTATTACGATCCATCCAGGCAATGGAATGGAGGAGCGGGATGAAGCGCGCCGCGGGGATTTGCCTGATAATTTCCGTTCCCATAGCGCAAAGCACTTCGAGCGCGCGCACGGCGTTATTGCGAACGCCGTCGTTGGAATCGAAGGCGGCCGACACTAAAGCGGCGATCTGTTGCGGCGAACGGTCCGCATAGCCGAGCGCCTCGGCGGCATTTGCGCGTTGTTCGGAATCGCGCGCTTCGGAGAGCACCTTCAGAACCGTCGCGAGGTGGGAGCGAGTCCAGTCTCGCAGCTTCAACTGCTCGGCGTGTGTGGAGGGATCTTCAGAGAGCGCGTAGCCCTGGGAGTCGTCTTCCCCGGACGCGCCCTTCTTGACTGCGGCCGTCAGATCGGTGTCCAATTTTTGGAAAATTCGTAGCGCGTCCGCCGGTAGCTTCACATCGCCCTGCGGCGCCGGATTGAAGGTAACGGGTGGCGCTCCTACCTCGGGCAGCCCGATGAAGACGGAACTGCGCCCGTCTTCGAGACAGCAGACCTTTGACAATACGGCCTTGCGGCCGGCGACTCGGCTCACCGCCTGGAGGGCAGTGTCGCGAACGGCATTCGTCGGCGCCGGATCGCCTTCCTTGAAGGGGAGCGCAGCGCGTAACGACGGCAGATCCAAGTGGCCGTAGCCGTAGAAATCGATGGTGCCGATCCGGTCGGACGGCGGCTGAGCCAGCGCGGGAAGAATCGCAAGTAGGAGCAGACCGCGGCGCATGGCTTTCATTTTGCCATGGCGTTCCTCACATATGGGCGCGCGGGGGAAAGACCGCGTGACCGGCCTCGAGCTCCCTCAGGTTGGAGTTGGCGGCGAAGTCTCCGGGGTCGAAACGCAGGCACTGCCGGTAGCTGGCCATGGCTTCCTCGCGGCGGCCCAGCCGTGCCTGGGCATTGCCGCGATTGCGATACGCTTCGGCGTAAGCCGGGAAAATCTCGATGGCGCGGTCATAAGAGGCGATGGCACGATTGTCGTCGCCATCGGCCGCGTACTCCACGCCGATGGAATAATGCGCCTTGGCGCTATCGGGTGAAGTCTCCACCAGCTTCTCGTAGAAATGTTGCGGGTTGAGCCAATCGCGATTGCGGACGGCGGTGCGCGCGCCGAAAACGAGAGCCACGGCGATGAGGGCCGGCTTCCAATAGCGGCTGCGCGCCAGCAGAATCGCGAGCAGGAGCGCCAGTCCGATGGTGGGCGCGTAGGTGAGGCGCTCGCCCATGATGGTCCCGATAGGAAAGACGAGATTCGCAGTCGGCGAAAACAGGATGGCGTAGGCCAACACCGGCGGCCGAAATTCGGGCCGGCGCCACGCGACGTAAATGGCGCTTGCCGCCAGCGCGAGCCCGGCCCAGGCGCGCCAGTCGTCGAGTCCCATGACGAGACGGATCTGTTTGTAGGAATAGTCGGCCGAAAGGGTGATGGGGACCAAGGTCTTGGATAAATAGAGACACTGCACCCAGAGGGCGGTGATCCAGCGCTTGCCCGCGTCGACCAGCGCGGTGGGATTATCGATGGCCGGGATTTGCGAACTGCGGGAGAGGACGTTGTGGGCGATGAGTGCGGCGGCGACGATGGCGGCTGCGCCTGCGGCAGCCGTCCAGGAGTCGCGGAGACTCGGACGCTTGCGCGGGAAGGCGAGCGGAAGCGCGGCGAAGGCGGCGGCGCTCTCCTTCGAGAAGACGGCGAGGGCAAAGAGAAATAGCGCCCAGACCGGTTGGTTCCGATAATAGAAGATCACCGCGGCGAGGCCGAACGCGGCCGCCATCAGCTCCGACGACCCCACTACTGACGCGGTGGCGTCGGTATGGATAGGGAAAAGGGCGAAGAGCGCCGCGGCGACGAAGGCGACGCGCGGGGGCGTCTCGATCGTCAGGAGGAGGCGATAGAGCAGCAGCACCGAGGCGAGCCCCAGCGCCAGACCGAGGGCATGAAAGATGGCGGGGTGCGAACCGCCTCCCGCGGCCCAGGTGAACGCCCAGACCGTCTGCGCGACGGGGCGATAGAGCTCCAGACCGCGATTGTCGGGCCAGTATCCCGATTTCCAAATGTGGGCGAGCTGGCCGAACGAGTGGATGTGCAGGCTCTGGTTGTCCACCAGGACGATGCGGTCATCGAAGACGAATCCGCAGGCCAGTGCGCCGAGATTGGGGAGCAGGAAAGCGGCCGAGAGCCATAGCGGCGCTCGCGGAACGGGTGACTGCGCCGGATCGGCGATGGCTTCCGGTGCGGCAGGCTGCAATTGCTGTCGGCGGAGGCGGCGCGCGCGGCTCATCGCTTCTCCCCGAAATATAGCATAGAGCGCCGCGAGCAAAGAGTGTTCACTGCGGAGACGCTGAGGAAAGCAAAAATCAAAGTCAAGACGGGAGGGTGCTGAGGTGGCTGAGGACGCAGAGGGTTCGGCTGGCCCGCCATGTGGGTATCCGCGCAGGCGCAGCAAAGAAAGCTACGGACGTGGCAGATGTCACGGAAAAACCCCGCCCTTGCCGGCCGTGACCTCCGTAATCTCCGTGGCCCTTTTTGTGCTTCTCTGTACTACTAACGGCCAGAATCTTCGCGGGCCGCGACAGCTTCGGGATAAGGGCTGCTCCTGCGACGCCCACATGGCGCCAGCCGAACCCTCCGCGTCCTCAGCGCCCTCCGGTCTTGACTTTGATTTTTGTTTTCCTCAGCGCCTCAGCGTCCGCGGTGAACATTCCTTTGCGGCCACGGTGAACTCACCCCATCCGCAAAGCCGCGCGCAGGCCGGGATCGTGGCGGACGCGCCAGATGCGGCTGTCGAGGTAATAGTGCGTCAGACCGAAACCGCAGAAGAAGCCGAATGCCAGCTCCGACACTTTTCCCAAAGCGAATCCCGGAATGCGGTACAGCAAGCTGAACGCCAGGCCCACCGCCACATATGCCAACAAGCTGCGGCTCACCGCCGCCGGAATCCATCCGTGAACCGCTTCGCCCGACTCCGCGTAGCGATTGCGATTGTGGAACCAGACAATCGCGTGGTATTGCAGGTTGTGCACGATGGTCACCGTGGGGACGGCGGCCTGCCAGCTCATGTATGCGAAAGTCAGCCAGTGGAGCGGCACGATCGCTGTGAACAGAAGATACTTCGGCACGTTCGCCGGCTCACCGGCGCGCCATCGCACCCACTGGCGGCCGAGGTAAACGCCGAGAGTCGCCGCCACCATCGCCCAGCAGAACGGCTCCAGCCGGGGAAACGCTGTGTGCAATCCCAACTCTTCGGGGTGGTGGAGAAAGAAGCGCTGAAAGGGCGGGAAAACCAGCATGACGCCGAGAAAAATACGGTCGAGAGCGTTGTCGACGGGCCGCAGGTCGCGGCATTTTACTTTGTACAGCACCATGAAGCCATAGTGCTGGCGGATCACGTGGTAATAGGCCCAGACACCCACCAGAATGGCCAGATACTTCACCCCGCCGGCCAGCACCATCGCCGGCCCGATGGCGAAAAAGAAGATCAGGCTGCCGTATAGCAATCGCGGATTGCGGGCGCGCGCTTCGCGGTCGAAATAGGTGCGGCTGGCCGTCGCAAAGATGTGCGTTCCGTCGAAACCCACCGACCAGAACCACCAGAGCAGCGTAATCGGGACGTGAAACCCCGCGTACAGCAGCAGGTAGGCGTATCCGGCGAGGGCGCTGCCGATGACGAGGGAAAGATCCACGCCTCGGCTGACGATCCAACAATCGCGGCGGACGGCGCCGGCGGGCGCGAGTATGGAGGCGACAGCGGCCACCCAGCCATCATACCGTGGCGGCCGCGGCTGACCGCTGGCTACTTCTTCTTGGCTGTGGCGCCGCGTCCCAGCGTGCAGCTCAGTCCCATATTCTTACGCTGGTCGCAGGCCTTCACTGCCAGATCGTGTTTAGGAAACCGCTTGATCAATTCGGCGAACTCATCGGCGCCGTCGGTTCGGCGGCCCAGTTTCACCAGCGATATGCCCTTGGAATAGAGCGCGTCGGGAGTCTTGCCGTTGTCGGGGTACTTCTCGAGAACGGTATCGAAATCCTGAACGGCCGATTCATAATCGCCTTGCGCTTGGTGAATGGACCCGATGAGGTATTGCGCGTTGGGAGCGAGCGGCAGATTCCCGTAGCAGCGCAGATACTCGCCAAATTCCTTCAGCGCGATATCGTACTTGCCTGCGCTTTTGTCGGACTGCGCGTCAGGATAAAGCTGGCTGGCTGGCTCGCACGGCTCGGTAGCGGATTGCGCCGGGACTATCCCGGGCACGACAGCTCCGCCCGAGCCTTCGTGCCCGGTGGTGTTCGTGCCGGAACCCGGTGGCGGAGGCGCCGGAGCTTGCAGAATGGAAACCGCGTGATTCAAGTCAGTCAGTTGCTGCTGCAATTTGTTCATGGAGGAGTTCAGATCGCTCACCGATTGCTGCAAAGTGCGCAGATCCTGATCCATGCCGTCAAGCCGGGTGGAAAGGCCGGCGATAGGAGTTTGCACCTTGGCTTCCATGTCCCGGAGGCTCTGTTGCAGGTTGTTCTGGATCACCGCCACGCCGGTAGTGGACGACTTGGAGGTATCGAGCGCCTGCTGCACCAGCACCGTCAGCGCCGCCAGCTGTTTATCCTGGGATTCCTTCAGGAGACGCAACTGTTCTTGCAAGCCGGCCACGTCCCGCTGCAATTCCATCATTTCCTTGCTGGCGGCGGGCGAACGCATGGGGACCAGCGAAATCGCCACCGCGGCAACCAGAGCACAGACCGCAAACCGTCGGACCATAATGCAACTCTCCTCGACGGGGCGGGATGCCACGGTGTTTGCCGGGCGCCGCCCCGTGTTTATGCCTCTCTATCTATCCTACTGCCCGACCGATAAATGCACGCGGCGGTTCTTCTGCCAGCAGGTCTCGTTGGATTCGGTACATTGCGGCCGTTCCTTCCCGTAGCTGATAGTTTTCAGCCGGTCGATAGGCAGCCCCAACGATGCCAGGAACTCCTTGGCGGAGCTGGCGCGGCTGTCGCCCAGCCCGATGTTGTATTCGGCCGAGCCGCGCTCGTCGCAATGGCCCTCCACCGTGATCACGGCGTTGGGGAAATCGGCCAGAATGGCTTTCAGAGCGCCGGCGTCGCGGGTCAGCGCGTCGCGCGCATCGCTGCGGACCTCGCTCTTATCGTAGTCGAAGAAGGCGTCCTGCGTGTCCGAACTGACGCGCTCCTCGATCGATTGGCGAGACGCTGCGGCAGGCGCCGGTGGCGGAGCCGGCGGCGGCGGGGTAACGACCGAGACCGTGGCGGAGCCGGTAATCGTTCCTCCCGGACCTGTGGCCGTCAGGGTGTAAGTGGTCGAGTTGGTGGGAGTTACCTGCTGTCTCCCGGTGCTGCGGACACTCCCGATTCCGTTATTGATCGATACGCTGGTGGTCTGCCCGCCGACTTCCCAACGGAGCGTGGCCGATTGCCCGCGCTGAATCGTCGTCGGCTCCGCGCTGAACTGCGCCACAACCGGCGCGGCTGTCGCGGCGGGCGCCGGGGCGGGCGCTGGCGCGGGCGGAGGTGGTGGCGGCGGGGCCGGAACCTTCTTTTTGCAGCCCGCGGCGAATAGCGCCAGCGAGGCCGTCAGACAGATGATTGTGATCTTCCGTTTGCTGAACATGAACATCGTCTCCTGAAACTCCTCAATTACTTACCCCACACCGGACGTAAATTGGATCCCTCCCTGGTCAGCTGCTGCTGCTGCGACCCATCCGCGAGCATCGACCAGATCTGGGGCCGCCCGGTACGGTCTGACATAAATACGATATGCTTCCCGTCCGGCGCCCAACTAGGATTCTCGTTTTTCCCTTCGCCGTGTGTCAACTGCTGATATTCGCGTGTGGCCACCTTCATGACAAAAATGTTGAACGCGCCGGCCATATATCCCCGAGTCCACGCGTAAGCCAGGAACTGTCCATTCGGATGCCAGGATGGATTCGAAGCTTCGCCGGTCCCGTCGCTCAGGCGCTCCACATCGGTGCCGTCGATATTCATCTTGTAGAGCTGCTCGGGTCCGGAGCGGCCCGAGGAAAAGGCGATCTCGGCGCCCGTTTTGGGATTCACTTTGGGCTCGGCGTCGTTGGATCGGGAGGTGGTAATCGCATGGACGTTACTGCCGTCTACGTTGGCAATGAAAATCCCGCAGCAGCCTGCCACGGACGACACGAAAACAACCTGTTTTCCATCGGGTGTGAAGGCGGGACTGGCTGTCACCGAAGCGCCCCGCTGATTATAAAAACGCAAATCCCGAACCGGATCCACGGAGAACACAAATATACCAGGATTGCCGTGAACCCAGCTAGTGAATGCGATCTTGCCGCCATCGGGAGCGACCGCGGGGAATTCCGAAATCGCATTGAAATGGGTGATTTGTTTTTGATTGTTTCCGTCGGGATCCATGGACCAGATTTCCGACACCGGCGCCTTCAACGTTCCCGTGCGGCGCACAAAATAAATGTGGCTGCCGAACATGCACGTGGAACCGAAGCGCTCCAGAATATCGCAAGAGAACTTATGGGCGGCGGTACGCGCGCCGGCTTCATCCAAAGATTCCGCGTAGGTCTTGGCCAAAGCGCCGGCATTGACCGGATTGGGGATAGTCAAATCTACCAGCCAGGCGTATAACGCGAAGACATTGTTCTGCGCCGCTGCGTATCCTATGCCCACATAATTGGCCCGTGCCGGAGGGGCCAACCAGTCGGACAGCCACAGGCCGCCCCCGCTCGCCGGCGACTGTCCGCGGCGCGTGTTGTCCGCCTGAGGGGCAATTCTGAAATCGCTGAGCTGCTGCGGGACATTGAGGGGATACTGCCCCTTGGGAACCATTCGGAAAACGCCGGCGCCATCGAGATCGCTCCACAACGTCCGATTGAAAACGCCGATGAAAGACTGCGATTGGCCATCGCCGCGAAAATCGGGCACCGCCAGAGCGGGAAGTTGTCCAACTCCCCCGCTGATGACGCCTTTGAAATCGGTTTGCTGTGCGGCCACAATCGCCAGCGTTGCCGCAGCCGCCCCCGTAATCCAGAAGATCCGTTTCATATTAATTCCCCAATTCGAACTTCATTTGCACCTCGGCCTGATTACGCGGAAACTTATCCGGAAGCGGAGGCAATTGCGCATCCAATACCGCCCGCTGCGCCGAAAAATCCAGGCCCTGGTTGCCGCTGCTGGTCGCAATCTTCACATTCGCGATCGATCCGTTGCGCTGAATGGTAAAGGTGACCACCACTGACGGCGTGCCCCCTGCCTTCATCGGTTTCCATGCGCGGGCGATGTTATCCCGAATGATATTGGCGTAGGTGCCGAACTCCTCGCCGAAGGGTGAATTGTCGCCGATCCCGACTCCACCTCCGCCTTGTACCTGATACATCGGATTGCTTGCGCGCTGGCCGGGTGTGCTGTAAAGCTGGCTATCGTTATATTTTTGCTGGTCGCGAAACTTGTTGATCTGCGGCTGCACCTGCGGTTCGGGCTGCCGTTTGGTTGTCGCTCTTTCGCTCTTCAGAGCGATGGCATCGGGAGGCGGAGTCTTTATCTTCGGAATGGGTTTGATCTTCTCTTTGGGCGCGGGCGGCGTGGGCACCTGCGACTGGGTATCGTTGGCGACCGGATTCACCGGCCCTCCGCGATTCGGAATCGGGATAGTCGCCACGGGATTCACCAGCATGCCGCCCATGCCGCCTCCGGTCGGGCTGCCCATGTTGATGCGATGCCGGTCAGCCCAGGCTCCGAAGCTCAACCCTCCGAGTATCACGATGTGGAGCGTCAGCGATACCCAAAACGGTCTGGCCAGCGGCTCGGGACGGTCCAGGACATCGGCGTGAGCAGACATCGCTATCTCCTTCTTCTGGCGGGAGCATCGTCCGGCTGCGTCACCATGTACACCTGCAACTTGCCATGGCCCAGTTCTGCCGTCACTTGCGCGATGGGATCCCAGATGGTCTGCGAATCGGCGCGCACGTAAACGCCGGTGGCAGACGGAAACTTGCGGTGGATCTCACCAACTAACGCATGGATATTGACGTGGGCTCCGTTGAGCGTGTAGTCTCCCGTTTTATCGATGGTGACGACCGGCAGCTCTTTAGTGGTCTCCTGCACGTAGGTAGTGTGAGGCACGTCGACCTCCATACCGTACTCCATCACATGCGCGGTAAGCATGAAGATGATCAGCAGCACCAGCACCACATCCACGAAGGGTGTGACGTTGATTTCCGAAAGCGTGGTTCCCCCGCCGCGCCGCCGCGACCGTGATCCGCCGCCATTCACGGACATCCCCATAGGCTACTCTCCGAATCCGCGCTCCACCATATTCAGAAACTCCAGGGCGAAATCGTCCATGCGGGTGCCGATGTCACGAATCCTGGTGCTGAGCAGGTTATAGAAGATGGCCGCCGGAATCGCCGCCATCAAACCTACGGCTGTGGCGATGAGAGCTTCCGCAATGCCGGGGCCGACAGTGCGCAAGCTGGTGCTCTGCTGCTGGCTCAGGTCCATGAACGCCTGAATAATTCCGAGCACGGTCCCCAGCAGTCCGATGAACGGACTCGCGGTCGCCGTGGTAGCCAGCCAGCTCATATTGCGTTCCAGCCGCGACATCTCCTCGCTCACGCCGATTTGCAGCGCGCGCTCCACGGCAGCCCGGTTGGTCATTTTATTGCGCCCGCGCACCTGCCGTTCCACCTCTTCGTAACCGAAATCGAAAACCGTCACCAGCGGAGACGGGCGATACCGTTCGCTGGCCACCATTACCGCTTCCAACCCGGTAGATTTGCGGAAAGCTCGCAGAAAACGATCGTTGGTCTTACGAGCTCCGCGGACCGCCGCCCATTTGGAAAAAATGATGGTCCAGGAATAGATGGAAAAACAGATGAGCACGCCCATGACCGCGAGGGTCAGAACACTGCCCTGGATCATCGACCAGAAATTCGCGTCTTGAAGGAGGAATGCGATGGGAGCCGGGAAGCTCAATTCATCTCCTGTTTTCAATCTAGCATAGAGACGCCGCAACCTTTCGGAAAGACGCCATTAAACGTACATAATGTTCGGCATAAGTCGCGTACTTCGCCCGGGACCGCTCCCTCACGGCCGCGGCTCAGTAACACTCGCGTGACCGAGCCGCGCGCGTGAGCAAGCGGTCTTCGCACCGGCCGCGCAGCACCGCACGTTATAATCGCAAGCATGCTGCAGGAGCTCGTGGTGGAAAACTACGCCGTGGTGGAGCGCCTGCGCATCCATTTTCACAGCGGCCTCAATCTCCTCACGGGCGAGACCGGCAGCGGAAAATCCATCGTGGTCGACGCCCTCGGCCTGCTTCTGGGGGCACGCGCTTCGGCCGACATGGTGCGAACCGGCGAATCGCGCGCCCGCGTGGCCGGCATCTTCGATGTGCGGGATCATACTGCCATTCGCCGCCTGCTGGAGCCCTCGGGCCTTGAAATCGAAGATGGCGAACTGCTGGTGGAGCGTGAAATTCTCGCCGGCGGAAAGTCGCGCGCGTTCGTCGGCAGCCGGCCGGTGGCCGTCTCCCTGCTCAAGGACCTCGCGCCTTACCTGGGCGACATTCACGGGCAGCACGACCAGCAGCTTCTCTTCATACCTGACGCCCAGCGCGAAATGCTCGACGCCTTCGCCGGCAATCGTGAACCCTTGGAGGGTGCCGCCGCCCTCTTTCAGCAGTGGCGTGCGGCCGGCGCCGAACTGGAAGAGCTGGAGCGCAGCGAGCAGGAGAAGCTTCGCCTGCTGGATCTCTGGTCTTTCCAGCGCAAGGAAATCGAGAGCGCCGCACTGGCGCCCGATGAAGACCTGGCGCTCGAGAATGAGCGCCGCGTTTTGCAAAACGTGCAGAAGCTGGAAGAGGCTGCGAACACCGCTTACGCGGCGGTCTACGATGCTCCCGAGTCCGCCGTTTCCCTCACCCGCGCGGCGGCGCGCCGCGTGGACGAGCTCTGCCGCATCGACACCTCTTTGGAGTCCGTTCGCGAGCACCTGAAAGCCGCCGACCTCAGCTTGCAGGAGGCCGCCTATACGCTGCGCGATTACCTCGGCCGGCTGGAAGGAAATCCGGGGCGGCTCGAAGAAGTGGAAACGCGGCTCGCCGCCATCGATAAGCTAAAGCGCAAATACGGCCAGTCGATCGCCGAAATCCTGAGTTTTCTCGACGACGTCCGGCGCCAGATCGCCGCCGTGGAGCATGCCGGCGAGCGGATGGAAGAATTGCGCCGCGAGCAGAAGCGACTGGCCGGCGAGTTCGAAAAATTGGCCGCCGATCTGACCGCCCGCCGTGTCAGCGCCGCGCGCAAGCTCGAAAAGAAGGTCGAGGCCGAGCTCGCCGGGCTCGCCATGGCCGGCACGGTATTTCGGGTGGCGATCAATCCTGCGCCCTGGAGCGCCAACGGCGCCGACAGGTTGGATTTTCTGGTGTCTCCCAACCCCGGCGAGGAGCCGCGGGCGCTCGAAAAAGTCGCCTCCGGCGGCGAAATCTCGCGCATTGCGCTGGCGCTCAAGACGTGCCTGGCCGCGCCGCGAAACGGTCCGCCGAGAACCCTGGTTTTCGACGAAGTGGATGCCGGCGTGGGCGGCAGCGCGGCCGAAGGGGTCGGCCGCCGTCTGAAGAAGCTGGCCGTCAATAACCAGGTGCTCTGCGTCACCCACCTTCCGCAGATCGCTTCCTTCGCCGACCACCATTATTTGGTCGAGAAGCACGAATCCAAAGGCCGGACCGAAGCCACGGTGGAAGAGCTGGATGGCCCCGCACGCACCCGCGAGGTGGGGCGCATGCTTTCCGGGCAGAAGCTGACCCCGGAAGCACTCAAACACGCGGAGCAGCTGATCAAGATGAGCGTGTAAAGAGCCGCGCTGCGGGCAGGGCGAGCGGGGCTCGCCTGGACAAGCTGAAGCTTATCCAACAAAGTCGTGGGGCATGCTTTAGCTTGCCGCGCCGGGCAACAGCCCGGCCGTCCGCATCCCTAGTGCATCTTATCGAGGTATTTGCCCTGGTTGGCGTCCACGTAAATAGAGAAGTTGGATGTGCTGACCGACTCGCCCCAGATCACGCGCCAAACCGCCAAGGGGTATTTGGAGATTTTCTCCAGCTGGTAGGAAATCGGCATGCCGGGGTGTTGTTTGTCGTAATCCGCGGCCTTTTCGTCGGCCGCCTTGTACGCTGCGTCCGAATCGACCAGCACCGCGCGCATGTCGAACGGTGCGTTCACTCCCTGTGGCCCGGACCACGATTGCTCGCCCGTGCTGAACACGCCCTTGTGGAGATTTCCCTCTTCCTCCACCACGCAATATGTGTAAGTCTGCATTTTCCCCAGGTTCGCAGAGGTAAAAACGCCCTGCCACGCGCCTTCCTTACCGGGAGCGGACGGAACGTCCGCAAGGTGGATGCTGTTGAGCTTCAACACCTGGGCATCGAGGGACCAGGTTCGCGCCTTCTGGTACATGCTGAAAAGGGCGGATCGCCCGGTAACCGGCTCGGCCGGTTTTGCCGGCTCCTTCGTGGCAGCCGGCTTGGACGGTTCCGAGCAGCCAATCCATAGCAGCGAAACCAGGCACACGCCGAGAGATAGTGTCCTGCGCATGTTCGTCTTCATCTGAACGCATTCTAACAGTCCGCGCGCCAGGTACGACAGATTCCGGGTAGTACGAAACCTTTTGAGCCTTCTTTTACAGTCGCTGCCTGCATTCTTGTGCCATAATTGGGGCAACTGGAGAGGGCAATGGCTCTTCAACGGCTGATTCGGGGAATGGTAGCGGGAGCCGCGGTGGTCCTGGTCATTCCTGTGTTCAGCCAGATTTCTCCCGGTTCCTCAACAGGGTCAACCACTTCCGGTACTCGACCCACGGGTACGTCGACTGGCACCGCCACTCCCAACCCGAGCACCGCACTCGGCCAACCGGCCATGCAGCGTCCGCTCCGGGTCAGCGGGCGTGTAGCAATCGACGATGGATCGCCACTCACCTTCCCCGCTACCATCGAACGCGTCTGTGCCGGCAACCCCCATGCCGAAGGCTACACCGATAGCGAAGGCAATTTTGCCCTCACGCTGGGACAACATCCCGACGTGATCGGGGATGCCAGCGAGACGCCGGCCGCATCGGATCACGGTTCATCGCCTGCGGGGATGTCGCAAGTCAATCTGCCGTCGGGCGGCTCCAACCAGTCCAGCCGAACTCTCGCCGGCGACAACCGTATGGCGAACTGCGAATTGCGCGCCAACCTTGCCGGCTACACATCGGAGAAGATCAATCTCGCGACGCGAAGTGCGATGGATAGCCCGGACGTAGGCACCATCCTGCTGCATCGCATGGGCGCCCCGGATACGGCAATGACCGTCACCGCCACCACGCTCAGAGCGTCGAAAGAAGCCCGCAGAGCTCTTCAGAAAGGGCTGGAGCTGTCGAAAAAGAACCGGCCGGAGAAGGCCATTGCCAGCCTGCAAGATGCCGTAAAAATATACCCCGAGTTCGCGTTCGCCTGGTACCAACTCGGCATACTGCAGCTCGAAAACGACCACACTCCCGATGCCCACGAGTCTTTTGAGGCCGCTGTTAAAGCCGAACCGCGCTGGCCCGAGCCTTACCTGCGCCTTGCAGCCATGGCCGTGAAAGCGCACGACTGGAAGGAGGTTGCCGATTCCACCGAACACGTTTTGCACCTGAACACCTTCCAGTATCCGCAGGCTTATTTCTTGCATGGCGCGGCCAGCTTCAACCTGCATCACGTCGACCTGGCCGAGGAGGACGGGCTGGCGGCGGAGAAACTCGATGTGCAGCACCAATATCCGCAGATTGAGAAACTGTTGGGTACCATTTATTCGGAGCGCCACCGGTATGCCGACGCCGCCGAGAAGTTTCGCTCTTACCTGATGCTGGCTCCCGGCGCGGAGGACGCTCCATTCGCCCGGCAACAACTGGCCTACATGGAAGCCTTGGCGGTAGAGTCGTCCCGCATCGCGCAGAAGAAGGCGCAGCAGTAAGTCCATAACGAATTCGACTCCGAAGTTTCATCTGCTGTTTACATGCGTTCGCGAAAATGAGTGCATGACTTCGCTTGCAATTCCCCCTGAGCGGCGCTCGCACCGGCGCTACTCTCTCGAAATCCCACTGCGGTATCGGGCCGCCAACTGCCCCCTCAAGACGGTCTGGAAGCACGGACGCGCGCTCGATATGAGCGCTGGCGGCATTCTGATTTATCTCCCCGAACCGGTGGCCATTGGCACGAAGTTGGAACTGGCGATGGACTGGACCGGCCTATACCACGGCCGCCAGGCAATGCGTCTGTTTCTGGTGTCTGCCGTCGCCCGGCTCGACGGGCGGGGAGTTGCATTACGCATCCTCAGCCACCGCTTCCGCGACATCGCGCCCACGCGTGTCCGCATTCCGCGCGCCGACAAGAATCTGGCGGTAGCGTAGCGAATCGGCGCCCACGATAGAATCGGGGCATGTATATCCGCGTGAGCGCTCGCGACAACGTGGCCATCGTAGTAAGTCCCGATGGCGTCTCTGCCGGCGACGCTCTTCCCGGCGGTCTCACGGCGCGCGAAATCATTCCACAAGCGCACAAGATCGCCCTGACGGACTTCGACGGCGGAGGGCCGGTTGTGCGCTACGGCCAGATCATCGGGCGCGCCAATCGCGCCATAGTCCGCGGATCGTGGGTGCGCAAAGAGTTTCTCGATCTTCCCGCCCCGCCGGATCTCGCCGATCTGCCGCTCTCTACGGCGGTCCCCGATCCGCTGCCGCCGCTCACAGGGTACGCTTTCGACGGCTATCGAAACCCCGATGGCAGCGCCGGAACGCGCAACATTCTCGGGATCGCCACCACCGTGCAATGCGTCGCGCCCACCGTCGATTACGCCGTCCGCCGCATTCGCGAGGAACTGCTGCCGCGGTATCCCCATGTCGACGATGTGGTCCCGGTGACGCACTCCTACGGCTGCGGCGTGGCCATCGAAGCGCCCGGCGCGGCTATTCCCATCAGCACCCTGAAGCACATTTCCCTGCACGCCAACCTGATGGGCGAACCGCTGCTGGTGAGCCTCGGCTGCGAGAAGCTGCAACCCGCGCGCCTGCTGGGCGATCGGCTGCCGGTGCTCGGCGAATCCAACCTCGTCCGCTTGCAGGACCATCGCGGATTTGCCGACATCGTCAATGTGATCCTGCAGGCCGCCGAGCGCCGTCTCGATCAGCTCAATCGACGCCAGCGCGTCAGCTGTCCGGCGGCCGATCTGGTCGTGGGCTTGCAGTGCGGCGGCAGCGACGCGTTTTCCGGCGTGACGTGCAATCCGGCCGTGGGGTACGCCGCCGATTTGCTGGTGCGCGCCGGCGCCACCGTCATGTTTTCCGAAGTTACCGAAGTGCGCGACGCCATCCACCTGCTGACGCCCCGCGCCGCCACTCCGGAAGTGGGCCGCCAATTGATCCGCGAAATGCGCTGGTATGACGAGTATCTCGCCGCCGGCTCGTCCGATCGCGCCGCCAATACTACGCCCGGCAATCAGCGCGGCGGACTCGCCAACATCGTCGAGAAAGCTCTGGGCAGCATCGCCAAGGCCGGCAGTACGGCGATTCGCGCCGTCGCCACCCACGGCGAGAAGGTCACAGCCAAGGGATTGGTCTTCGCCGCCACGCCGGCCAGCGATTTCATCTGCGGCACGCAGCAACTGGCATCCATGAATTTGCACGTCTTCACTACGGGCGAAGGCAGTCCGTATGGGCTGGCGCTCGTTCCCGTAGTGAAAGTGTCGTCACGCACCGCACTCGCCGAGAAATGGCACGACCTGATCGATATTGACGCCGGCCGCATCGCCACCGGCCAGGCCACCATCGAGGACGTCGGCTGGGAGATCTTCCGCTTCATTCTCGACGTCGCCAGCGGCCGCAAGACGTGGGCCGAGCATTGGCGACTAGCGAACGCGCTCTCGCCGTTCAATCCCGGTCCGGTGACGTAGAAACACAGTTCACCGCAGAGACGCGGAGACGCTGAGGAAAACAAAAGTCAAAACCGGAGGACGCAGAGGTGGCAGAGGCCGCAGAGGGGTAAGGTTGAGCGCGATTGAGCTATGCTAAAAACAGAGCGTATGGACAAGACGATCCGTAAGTACGCCAGTTTCGATGAAATGAAGGCTGACGAATACCGGTACTGGCAAAGCCGGCCGGTACATGAGCGGGTCGCTGCGGTCACCGAACTCACCCAGGAACACTATGCGATGAAGGGCGCGGTTCCAGATGCACCCAGACTTCAAAGAACTCTTGTCCGTTTTGAACGCGCACCGCGTTAAATATCTTGTGATCGGCGCTTACGCCGTCTCCATTCACGCGCAGCCCCGCGCGACCAAAGACCTCGACATTCTGGTGAAGGCTGACGCGGAGAACGCGGAACGTGTTTTCTCGGCATTGGCCCAATTTGGCGCTCCGCTCGAGGGGTTAACGCCCGCCGATTTCGCTGAACCCGGGCCGTTCTTTCGCATGGGCCGCGAGCCGGTCGGCGTCGACATTCTCACAACTATACCCGGAGTTGAGTTTGATGAAGCATGGCCGCGCCGGATTGAGGATGTCGTGGACCCCGCCGGCGGCCTGAAGGCGAGCTTCATTTCTCGCGAAGACTTAATAGCCGCAAAGCTCGCCGCAGGCAGACCGCAAGACCTTGCGGATGTATACGCGATCCGGAAGGCTCACAAGAGCTAACGGTCGGTTCTCCGGAATCGAAGTTATAGGACGCTGAGGCCCTGGCTCTTACGCCTCCGCGTCCTCTGCCACCTCAGCGCCCTCCGGTTTTGACTTTGACTTTTGTTTTCTCAGCGTCTCTGCGGGGAACCATCATCTATTGGGCAGGAATTCTTCCACCGCGAACGACTCCCGCACCACCTGCCGCAATTCCTCGAGCGATCCCAATTGTCCCGCGCCTAACGACTGCACCAGCGCGTTTCCCGCCGCCGTTGCTTCCGACGGCCCGGCCACTACGCGCCGTCCCGTCACGTCGGCCGTCAGCTGATTCAGCAATCGATTGCGCGACCCGCCGCCCACGATGTGGATCACGTCCAGGCGCTGGCCCGTCAGCTCTTCGAGCGTGCCCAGCACTCTGCGATAGCGCGCCGCCAGACTGTATAAAATGACGCGGCAGACCGCGCCCGGCGTGCCCGGCACCGGCTGCCCGGTGGCGCGGCAATATTCCATCACCCGCTCGGCCGTCTGCCCGGCCGATTGAAACGATTCCAGGTCGAGCACCGCGCCCGAAGGCTCCGTCTCCCGCGCCATGGCGATCAACTCGTCGTAGCTGTACTCCTTCCCCTCGCGCGCCCACGCCCGGCGGCACTCCTGCAACAACCACAGCCCCGGAATGTTCTTCAGGAATCGAATATTCCCGCACACCCCGACTTCGTTCGTAAAGTTGGCCTCGAGCGACGCCGCGTTGATCAAAGGCCGCTGCAATTCCATTCCCATCAACGACCACGTGCCGGAGCTGATATAGCACCACCCCGAGCCACCCTCCGCCGGCACCGCCGCAACAGCCGATGCGGTATCGTGGCCGGCGGCCGTATACACCGGAGTCTCGCGTGCCAGGCCGCAGGCCTCCGCAACTGCCGTGCGCACCGGGCCCAATCGCTGCCCGGGGTCTACCAGCTCTGCCAGAAAACCCGTCGGCATACCGAGCTTCTCTAGCAGTTCCGTGGCGAACCGGCCGCGCGCGGCATCGTAAAATTGCGACGTGCTGGCGATGGTCCGCTCCGATGCCATCGTTCCGCAGAGAAAATAATTGAACAGATCGGGCATGAACAGCAGCGCCTTGGCGTTCTGGAGAAGCCACGGTGTTTGCCGATGTACGGCCCAAAGCTGATAGAGCGAATTCAGCTCCATGAACTGAATCCCCGTGGCAGCGAAGATCTCGGCGCGGGGCACTGTGGCGAACATTTCCTCCGGCAGTCCCACCGTTCGCGGATCGCGATAATGCCGCGGATTGTCGATCAGCGCGCCATCCGCGCCGAGCAGTCCGAAATCCACGCCCCACGTGTCGACGGCCACGCTTTCGAGCCGGGCCGTCAATCGCGCGGCCGCTCGCAATCCCGCCAGCATCTCCTGGAATAGCCCCATGGTGTTCCAGTAGAGGCCGGTCGGCAGATTCACCGGAACATTCGGAAAGCGATGCACCTCCTGCAGCTTCAGCAGGTGGCCGGAGAGATCGGCCAACATGGCCCGTCCGCTCTCCGCGCCCAGATCGATCGCCAGATATTGGTGCGACATTTACTTCGATAGAAAGATTACCAGACCGCCACTCATGATGAGCAGGCCTCCGGCGACAATCGGCGCGCGCATCGGCTCCTTCAACAGGAAGTACGAGATCGCCTGCGCCGCCAAAAAGAAGAACACCACGTAGAGCCCGAGCAGTTCGCCGAAATTCCAAGGCGGCCGGTTCACCGTCCAACCGTAAACGAATAGCACCACCGCACCGATGGCGAACCAGCCCAGGCGATGCCATGACAGCGTATGGATTCCTTTGCGAACCAGCCAATCGCCGCCCGCTTCCAGCAGGGCGGCCAACAGAAGCAACAGCACCGACGCGAATTTTGACATCTTTCTATAAGAACAGATTCGCCGGTCATTCCGCCCGCAGCGCGCTCATGGGATCGATCTTCGTCGCGCGCCTCTCCGGCACTGCCAGAGAACCTGCGTCAGTCAAATTCATTATTGGCCACGGATGCACACGGATAAGAATCAAGATCTTTACTTATCCGTGTGCATCCGTGGCCAAATCTGTTTCTTGCGAAACTAGCTATTTCATGCGGATCATTACCGTCCCGTGCGACGGCACCGGCGCCGAAAAGCTCCCTTTGAACGTTCCCAGATCTTTGTGCTCCCACAAATCGCGGATCGCCACGCTCCTGTCGGCCGCCAGGCCGGCGTCCGTCCAACTGAGGATGATCGTCTGCGCGTCTTTCCCGCGATTGACCATTGCCACCGCGACGCCGCCATCCGCCAGAGGCTTCACGAAAATATCCTGATCGTTGGCGTGCTTCACGCGCTTTCCCTGCTTCCCGAGCGTGTCCTGGTCCACCGCGATCGCTTCTTTATTCATGAGGATCTCGCCGATTTCCGGCTTCATGGTATCCAGATCGTTGCCCGCCATCAGCGGCGCCGCCATGATTGCCCACAGGCTGAAATGCGAGCGGTACTCCGCCGTCGACATGCCACCGTTGCCCACTTCCAGCATGTCGGGATCGTTCCAATGGCCTGGGCCCGCGAATTCGGCGAGGTCGGCATTCATGTCCACAATGGTGATCGCACCGGCGCCGTATTCCTTGCCCTTGCCTTCCCACTGATCCAGAATGTCGGTGGTGGTGCGCCACAAATTTCCGACACTCGCTGCCCATGTCCACGGCTTGGCAGTACCCCACTCGCACATGCTGAAGACGATCGGCCGCCCGGTTGCCGCCAGCGCGTCGCGCATCGTACTGTACGCCGCTTCGGCGTTCTCCTTGCCGGTGTTGCACCAGTCGTACTTCAGATAATCCACGCCCCATTTAGCGTACATGTGCGCGTCCTGAAACTCGTGCCCGCGGCTCCCCGGCCGGCCGCCGCAGGTCTTCGTCCCGGCGTCCGAATAGATTCCGAATTTCAGCCCCAGCCCGTGCACATAATCAGCCAGCGCCTTGATGCCCGAGGGGAATTTCTTCGCGTCGGCCACGATATTCCCTTCCTCATCGCGCGACACCTGCCAGCAATCGTCGATCACGATGTAGCGATACCCCGCGTCTTTCATGCCGCTCTTCACCATGGCGTCGGCGGCCTTCTTCACCGAGTCTTCCGCCACGTTGCAGCCAATCTTGTTCCAACTGTTCCAACCCATCGGCGGGGTTTTTGCCAGTCCGTTGTCCAACGCCGCCAAACTGCCCGCAAACCAGGTCAGGCAAGCAGCCACGAATAGAGAATTTCGCACCATTACACCTCAAATGCACTATAACGCGAGGAACGACCCGACTGCGCGGGCCACCACCGTCTCTTCATCGGCCGGCAACACCAGCACGGTCACCGCCGCGCCATCCAGCGAGATTCGACCTTCACCGCGCAGCTCGGCATTGCGGCCGGCATCCAGCTCGATGCCGAACCCGGCCAGCCCGGCGCAGACCGCGGCCCGCACGTCCGAGCTATTCTCGCCGATCCCGCCGGAAAACGTCAGCACATCGATCCCGCCCAGTTCCAGTAGGAACGCGCCCAGGTAATGCCGCACCGCGCGCACGAAGACATCCAGCGCCAGCCGCGCCCTCCGATCGCCGCGCGCCGCCGCCTCCGATAAATCGCGCACATCGCCCGACCCGCCCGCGATGCCCGCGAGGCCCGCTTCGCACGCCAGCGTGCGCGCCATTTCGGCGGCCGTCAGCCCGCGCTTCTCCATTACATACAGCGCGGCGAAGACATCGAGATCGCCCACGCGATTATTCTGCGGCAGCCCCGATTGCGGAGAGATCCCGAAGCTGGTATCGACGGCCACTCCGCCGAGCACCGCTGCCACGCTCGAACTGCCGCCCAGATGGCACGAAATGTGCCGCAGATCGCCGCCTCCGCACAACTGCCGCGCACGCTCGCTGGCGGCGCGATGGCTGGCGCCGTGAAATCCATAACGCCGCACGCCGAACGCTTCTTTCCATTCGTACGGCACCGCGTAAGTCACCGTCGCTTCGTCCAACCGGTCGAAGAATGCCGTCTCGAACAGCGCCACCAGCGGCACCTCAGGCATGGCGTGACGGAATGCCCGCATCGCCGCGATGTACGGCGGATTGTGCGCCGGCGCCAGAAACGAAAACTCCTCCATGGCCGCCAGGACCTCGTCGTCAATCAGCCGCGTTCCGCTCACCGTCCCGGCATGCACGGCCTTGAACCCGATGCCCGCCAGTTCGCTCGCACTTGCGAGCGCCTTCCCAGGCCCGACAATCGCCTCCATGCAGCGCGCCAGCGCTGCCTCATAATTGGGACAGCCACCCGCCTGCCCGATTCGCTCGATCCGTCCCTGGGCCAGGACAGCGGGCCCGCTCATGTCGAACAGCCGGTACTTGAAAGAGGTGCTTCCGATATTGGCAATCAGGACGTGGGTAGAATTCACGCTGATATTGTAAGATCAGTCTGTCGTGAACGCCAGGACGCCGCACCCGGATTACGAGCTCCTCGAACGCTGCGGGCAGGGCGGCATGGGTGTGGTTTACCGCGCGCGCGACCGGCGTCTGAACCGCATCGTGGCACTGAAGTTCCTGAACTCCGGCGAAGACGACTCCGCTTCCGCGAGCGCTCTGCAGCGCTTTCAGCGCGAGGCCGAGGCCATCGCCGCCTTGAACGATCCCGGTATCGCCACGATATATGAAGCTGGAAAATGGGACGGATCGCCGTTCCTGGCGCTCGAGTTTCTGAGCGGCGGCACTCTCCACGACCGTTTCCCTGCGCGATTCACCCTGGCGGAAATCCTCGACTACTCGGTGCAACTCGGCTCCGCGCTGGCGTTCGCGCACTCCAAGGGCGTCCTTCACCGCGATATCAAGCCGGCGAATTGCATGTTCAGCGGGAGCGGCGTCCTTAAGCTGGTCGATTTCGGCTTGGCCAAGCCGGTGGGGTCTGACGATATCACGCAACCGGGAAGCGCTGTGGGGACCGTTCCTTACATGGCGCCGGAGCAGTTGCGTGGGGAGCCGGCCGGCGAGCGCAGCGATCTTTATGCTCTGGGGGCGGTGGTGTACGAGATGGCGGCGGGACGCCCGCTCTATGCGAGCGAGGCGTTGGGCACCACTGTCCAGCAGATATTGGAGGGCGCGGCAGCCCCGCTGCAGCAACTGCGGCCGGACCTGCCGAAAGCCCTCTGTGCCGCGGTCGATCGCGCTGTCTCGCCGCGGCCGGCGGAAAGATTCAACTGCGTGCAGGCGTTCGTGGACGAACTGCGAAAGCCCTTGCTGCTGTACCCATCCGCCGATGTGACGCCGACGGCCACCATACAGCACCCTAGCGTCAAACTGAACGTGGGCCGAAGGAAGTGGTGGCTGGGCGCTGGCTTCGCCGCCTTGCTTGCCATTGCCGCCGCCATTTTTCGCCTGGCGCCGGCGCACTCCACTACTGACACGCTGGTCGTGCTGCCTTTCGAAAATCTCGGGGCCGACCCTTCCAACCAGGCGCTTTGTGCCGGCCTTCAGGAAACCGTGACCAGCGTGCTTTCCACCGCCGAAGAATCGCGCAATACGGTGATGATTGTGCCTTCATCCGAGGTCAGGCGCGCCCAAATTCACACCATCTCCGAGGCGCGCAAACAGTTCAACGCCACCCTCGCGCTTACAGGCAGCGCGCAGGAGACCAACAAAGATCTGCAACTCACCCTGAATCTGAGCGACGCCCGCAAGCTCCGCCTGAAGGATTCGCAAACTCTGACCATCGCCGCGGCGGACACGGCGCAGCTGCAACCCCGATTGAAAGCCAGTCTCGGCGCATTGCTGGGGATCGGCCCCCTGCTCCAGGGGCCGCATAGTCACGGCGAGACCACTACCAATTCCGCGGCTTACGGCCTGTTTCTTCGCGGGCGGGGCGCGCTCGAGGACCGCAAACTGGATGACGCTCTGCAATTCCTGAAACAAGCGGTCGACGCCGATCCGGATTTCGCGCTGGCCAGAGCCAAGCTGGCCGAGGCATATCTGCGCGAAAACCTGACCACCCACGATCCCAAGTGGCTGGCGTTGGCCGACTCCGAGGTGGCCAAGGCCGCGGCGGCGGGCGACAGCCCCGAGGTTCTGATGTCCCAGGCCCTCATCCGCAAAGCCATGGGCAACTGGCCGGAAGCAATCCGGCTTTTCCAGGCGGTGCTGAAGAGCCAGCCCGCCAATGTGGAAGCGTCTCGCTTCCTGGCGGACACCTGGGACAGCGCAGGACACCCGAAAGATGCGGAGGAGACCTACCGCAAGGCCTTACGGTTGCGTCCGGGTTATTGGCCTCTGTACGAATCGCTCGGTAACTTCTATTCCACGCACCGGCAGTACGAACTGGCGGAGCAGACGATGTCCGCCGGCATTGGACTCAATCCCGACGTAGCGTCTCTTTATTACAATCTGGGAGCAAATTACTTTCGCATGAGCCGATGGGCGGAAGCGGGAGCGTCGTTCGAAAAATCGATCGCCGTCAAACCGACGCCGCTCGGGTACGCGAATCTCGGAACGGTGCGCTTCTATCAGGGCAATTACGCCGAGGCTGCCAGGCAGTGCGAGGCCGCGACGCGCCTGCAGCCGGCTAACCCGGTGAACTGGGGAAATCTGGGAGATGCGCTCTGGCAACTCCCCGGACAAAGGAAGCCGGCCCAGGCAGCCTTCGAGAAAGCCGCCACCCTGGCCGCTCAGCAATTGGCGATCAGGCCGGATAACCCCGGCTTGCGTAAGCTCTATGCCGTCTATCTTGCCAAGCTGGACCGTGGTACCGACGCGCGTGCGGAAGCCGCGCATGCGGTGTCGCAGGCCCCCAACGACGGCGCCGTGGCTTTCTTCGTGGCGCGGGCGTATGCCGTGTTAGGCGATAACGAAGCTGCTATTGCCGAGTTGCGTAGGAGCTTAGAGCTCGGTTATAGCAGGAGCGAAATCGCCCAGGAACCTGACTTTACTCCACTCAAGAAGGACGCGCGCTACCAGGAGATTGCCGGCGGCGCTCACTAAATAATAAATACCCTCTGCGCCCCCATGCCTCGGATATGATAGTTCGGAAGTACATTCCACCCAAAGGATGACGCCATGCGACCACCAAAGAACTTTCTCGTTCAGATTCTAGTAGCCGTCAATCCGGGCGGCTCGTTCACAACCAACATCTTCTCGTACTTCGACAACAAATCCCTTCCTGCAAATCAGCCGCTGGAAGTCCAGGGAGGCGACGAGGTCGGCTTCCTGGTACAGATCGCGATGCCGAGCGGCAGACAATTGCTGCCCTACACCGTCGGATTCTCCGACCCCTCGTTTTTCGGAGTGACGTCGCTGAACGTACCGGCGGGCGGCATGAGTGCCTACTTGCGGGTGCTGTCCCTGAAAGGCCTGGCCAAATACACGCTCACGGTGACGGGGCTCGGCGTGGTGCTCGATCCCGATATCCAGTCGGGAAGCGATACCGGAACGCCAGGGGCACTTGCCCGCGACCCAGCCGCCTTTGTTTTTACCTGGGACACAGTCCAACAAACCGCTATCTACACGATGAATAGAGTGGCCGTTCCTTATTCAACGCAGGTGATCCCTAAAGACACCGTCGAGTTCATAGCGGTGGTCGGCGTAGCCCCAGCCACGAATTTCACCGTTGTGTTTGCCGGTAACGTGAATCATTGGGCCACCCCGTTCGACCCTAATAAATCGAGTTTTGTGCCGGCCGGGGCGAGTCCCACGGACATCGGTCCTTTGCGCGTGACGGATACCGGCGATACCGGCAACCCCTTCCCGTTTACGGCATCGATTTCGGCGAATGGCAATCAAGTCAATCTGCCTGCCGGAATCAATCCGTACATCCAGATGTAAGCCGGCTGCTACCATAATCGCTTGGGCCGCATCCGCATTCTCCCCGACCAGGTCGCCAACAAGATCGCCGCCGGAGAAGTGGTGGAACGCCCCGCTTCTGTTGTCAAAGAGCTCCTCGAAAACTCACTCGACGCCGGCGCTGCCACCGTCCGCGTGGAAGTGGAATCCGGTGGACGCCGCCTCATCCGCATCGTCGACAATGGCTGCGGCATGCTGCGCGACGATGCTCTCCTCGCCTTCGAACGCCACGCTACCAGCAAACTGCGCGACGTGAAGGACCTGCTCTCCATCGCCACGCTTGGCTTCCGCGGCGAAGCGCTCCCGTCCATCGCTTCCGTCTCGCGCCTCCTGCTCGAAACCCGCGCCGCCGAAGAGACCACCGGCACGCGCATCGAAATCGCCGGCGGAAAGATGCTGCGCTGCGAAGAGGCCGCGCTCGGCGGCGGGACCGTCATCACCGTCCGCGATCTTTTCTACAACGTCCCCGCCCGCCGCAAATTCCTGCGCACCGAGCCCACCGAACTGGCGCATATCGCCTCGCTCGTCACGCATTACAGCCTGGCGCACCCCGAAAAGACATTCGTCCTCACCAGCGGTCCCACGGAACTGCTGCACGTCACTCCTGTCGGCACCATGAAGGAGCGCGTGTACCAGGTATTCGGTAGCCAGGTGCTCGACGAGCTTGTGGAAATCGGCGTACGCCAGCGGGAAATGTTCCTTCCGCCGCCCAGCGTGCCCGCCTCCGAGGCCATCGCCGAGTATCGCCGCGAACCCTCCGACGACGACGACCCACCGACGCGCCTCTTTCGCCTCTCGGGCTTCTTCTCGCGCCCGCAGGTGCAGAAGGGGAACCGCAATTCCATCTATATCTTCGTCAATGGCCGCCTGATTCGCGACCGTCTGCTGCTCCATGCCATCTCCTCGGCGTACCACAATCTCATGCCCGCGAGTTCGTACCCATTTGCGCTCCTGTTCCTCGAGTGCGACGCCGAAGAGGTCGACGTCAACGTGCATCCGTCGAAAACCGAGGTCCGCTTCCGCCACGGTAGTTTCGTTCACGATTTCGTCCGCGACACCCTCCGCGAGCGCCTTATGGAATCGCGGCCCGCGCCTGCATTTTCGCCCCGCACCGTGGAACCGGCGCAAACAGCCGCGCGCCTGCCTTACTCCGAATTCAGCCAGATGCTGGCGGACGTCGCGCCTTCCGCGCCCAGCCTGGTGGAACCGCCCCCTCCCAACGAGGCCGGCGACCCCGAGCTTCCCGCGTTCACCCTCCGCCCCACCGCCGGCCCCGCGCCGCGCCTCGATTTCAGCGCGCCGCCGCTCGAAATCACACCCGGACCGCCGCCCTCCGGCAAACTCTCGCGCCGGCTCGACGCTCACGGCGAATTCCCGCCCGACGCCATTCCCGCGCCCGAAGTGTCTCTCTCCGCACTGTCCGATCTCCGCCCGCTCGGCCAGATTCACGAGAGCTTCATCATCGCCGCCGGGCGCGACGGCCTGTGGATCATCGACCAGCACGTAGCGCACGAACGTATTCTTTTCGAGCAGGTGATGAAGCAGCGCGCCGCCGGCCGAGTGGAGATGCAGCGGCTCCTCATGCCGCTGATTCTCCAGCTCACGCCCGAACAGCAGATCGATTACGCCCGCATCGCCGACGAATTGAATGCTTCCGGCTTCGAAACCGAGCCCTTCGGGAATCGCACCATCGCGGTGAAAGCCGCGCCTGCCAATTTAAGCGCCGCCGAGCTCGATAAAATCTTGTACGAAATCCTGGAAATCGCCGAATCGGAGTTACGCGGCGCTTCGCTCGACGATCTGCGCCGCAACATCTGCGCGTCGATAGCTTGCCGCGCTGCCATCAAAATCAATATGCGTCTGGATACTGCCAAAATGGAATGGCTGCTCCGCACGTTGGCCGCCACCGATTGCCCCATGAGCTGTCCGCACGGCCGACCCATCGCCATGCACTACTCCACTCGCGACATTCTCAAGGGATTTCATCGCATCTGAGTGTGGGGCATGCTTCAGCTTTGCTTCAGCTTGCCCAGGCGAGCGGAACTCGCCCCTGGTGAGTGCATCATGGCCCGAAGGGCCAGAGCGAGCTCCGCTCGCTTGGACAAGCTGAAGCATGTCCCACGAAAAAGGCCAAACTCCAGAGGGAGCGGAGCTCGCCCGCTAGCCAAGACTCGCGGCGCTGCTCAATCGCTCCAGCGCGTGCATCACCGCCGCGGTGGACTCTTCCAGCGGCTCTTCGCCGGACACCACCAGGTCGGCGAATTTCTTGCTGGGAATCACGAACCACTCCGCGCTCGGGCGCACGGTGCGCTCGTATTGCTCGCAGACCGACTCGGGAGTGCGTCCGCGCTCCGCCACGTCGCGCTTCAACCGGCGATTGAAACAGACGCTCTGGCCGGTCTCGACATACACTTTGGTATCCAGTAGCGTTCGCAATTCGGGCCAGTGAAACACGAACAGACCTTCCACGATCACGCATTCGCTGGGTTCGATTCGCCTGGTCTCGGACGTGCGCGCGTAATCGGCGAAGGAGTAAACCGGCTCGTCGAACGGCAGCCCCGCGGATATGGCTTTCAAATGCTGTTGCAGCAGGTGCCACTCGATCGAATCGGGGTGGTCGAAGTTCACTTTCTTACGCGCTTCCAGCGGGATCTCTTCCATGCCGCGATAGTAAGAGTCGAGAGAGACAATGGAGGCGCCGGGGAGCCTGTGAACGAGTTGACGTGCCAGTTCGGTTTTCCCGGAGCTGGACGGTCCTGCAATGCCGATAATGTGGGATTTCATCCGTTCGAAAGTGAAGTCTCAGTGTACAACCCGAGCACGGCCTCTACAAGACCATCCACGGTATACACTCGCGCTTCCGTATCGACTGCGATCCCCAGCCGCCGCGCGGTAGCCGTCGTCACCGGGCCAATCGACGCCACCTTCACACCGTCGAGCATTGCCGCGCCGGAGGCCGACACGAAGTTCTGCACCGTCGACGAGCTGGTGAAAGCGATGCAATCGGGCTTGCGCTCCCCTCCGAGAGCTTTGGCTGCCTGCGCGGCCGCATTCTCCGGCGTGACTGTTCGATAAGCCTCCACCACGTCAACCCGCGCGCCGCGCCGCGCCAGTTCCTCCGGCACCAGATCGCGAGCCACCGCCGCACGTGGCAGCAGCACGCGCGTGCCCGCCAGATGGTGGCGCGAGAACGCTTCGAGCAGCCCCTCGGCGACATACTCACGCCCCATCAGATCGACCTTAAGATGGAGCGCTTCGATAGCAGCTCGCGTGGCCGGCCCTATGGCGCAGATTTTCGCCCGCAGCGCGCGCAGATCGGCAGCCGAAGCGTCCAGCCGCTCGACGAAGCAGCGCACCCCGTTGGCGCTGGTGAAGATCAGCCAATCGTAAGAGGCGAGGTCGCCGATCGCCCGGTCGAGCGGGCCGTAATCGGCCGCTGGCCCGATCTCGATGGTCGGCAGCTCGATGACATTCGCGCCCAGCGCTTTCAGGCGGAAACTGAGCGCGTCGGCCTGCCCCTTGGGGCGCGTATTGACGATGCGCCGACCGAACAGCGGCAGCCGCTCGAACCAGTTCAACTTCCCGCGCAGCCGCACTACCTCGCCGATGACGATGGTGGCCGGAGGCTTCATGCCGCCATCGGCGATCAGTTGCGGCAGCGACGCCAGCGTGCCCTCGATGCTTTCCTGATCGGGCCGCGTGGCCCAGCGCACCGCGATCGCCGGCGTTTCGGGCGGCCGTCCCGCCGCAATTAGTTCGCGCGCGATTTCCGCGAAGGCCGACACTCCCATGAAGATGACCAGCGTGTCCGCCTGTCCAACGGTCTTCCAGTTCACCGCGTCCACTTCGTGTCCCGCGACGAAGCTCACCGACGTGCTCCGCCCGCGATGCGTCAACGGCACGCCGGCATACGCCCCGATGCCCAGGGGCACCGTCACTCCGGGCACGAGCTCGAACGGAACACCCGCGTCGGCCAGCGCCTCGGCCTCTTCGCCGCCGCGTCCGAAGATTAACGGATCGCCGCCCTTGAGGCGCACTACCGTGAGCCCGCGCCGCGCCCGCTCAATCAGCATGGCGCAGATCTCATCCTGCGTGAATGCGTGGGCCGATTTTTTCTTGCCGACGTAAACGCGCTCGGCGGACGGCGGGGCGAAATCGAGCAGCGCCGCGGGCGCGAGATGATCGAAAAGGATGGCGTCGGCCTGCTCGAGAATACGGCGCCCTTTCAAGGTGAGCAGTTCCGGATCGCCGGGGCCGGCGCCGATGAGATAGACCTTACCGGGCATTCACTCGCAGTCTAACAGGCTGGCCGCTTCAGATCGGCACTATTACGTTTTCCGGGACGGAGAACTTCTTGATGAGATAGTCGACGCCTTTTTCCGTCAAGTCCTGCGCCACGTCCGCGAAATTACCCTCCCAGGCGGACCAGATCGAGTCCTTGAAGTCGTAACCGGTGGATGCCGTCCAGGACAGCCATGAACTGGGCTTTTCTTTCTTGCAAAAAGCTTTCGCGGCGCCGAGATTCAGTCTGTATTTCTTGAGCCGGTTGTTGATTGGCGGAAGGGTTTTCTGGAGTTTCACGAGCGCCTTGAGAACCTCGTCCAGTTTCTGTTCCGCTTCCTTCTGCGCCGCGGGAGTAATTCCCTTATCCGGTATGATGCTAATGGCTCTGGTAACCTTGGCGGAGAGGCTCTTGGAGGTCATTTCCAGGCCCAACACTTTGGTCTCATACAAATCGACCGCTTCTTCCAGCGCTTTCACATCGCCCTCGGTAAATGCCTTTTTGCCGGACAGCCCCTTCAACGCGGCGCGGACCTTGGCGTTGGCGGTCTTTTCGCTGGCGAAGTGGTCCTGCACTTTTCCGAGCAGGCCGATCAGATCGTTGAGCGCATCCAGAAATCCCTTGATCCCGTCGTAGATCTTCAGCGGACCTTCCGCGCCCCACATATCAGCCACGGCTTTGGAACCTTGATACATGGTCCAACCCAGTGAGATGATCCACTTGACGGTGGTCGCCGCCCCGCTGGGGGATGACGCGATTTTCTGCGCCTTGGCCGCCTGCTCCCGCTGGAACGCGGCCAGCTCGCCATCGGCGGCCTTCTTGAAATCGGCCAGGAATTTCTGGATGGTCACATTGCCGCTGTCGATCAGCTGCACGTCCTTTTTTTGCCGCCGCTCATTGAATCCCAGCTTGGCGATGATGCCGTTGCGGGACTGAATGAAGTCGTTGACCTTCTTCTGCGTGACCGTGAACTTGCCATGCACGGCATCGCGCATTTGCTGCAAGGTGACCGGGTCTTCCTCGCCGGTGACCGTGAACGTCACCAAGGCTTGAGAGACGGGGAAATATTTCAGGCCGATGTTTTTGTCCAGTACGAATGCAAAATCGAACTTGTTCGGCATCACCTGGGATTCTATCCCATCCGGCCTTGCCTCAAAAAGAATATTCACCGCAGAGACGCTGAGACGCAGAGAAGACAACAGCAAAGTCAAAACCGGAGAGCGCTGAGGAGGCAGAGAGCGCGGAGGGTCCGGCTCCGGGCATTCAGTCGCAGTCTCGCAACGCGGCCAAAAACAATTTGGCCACCGATGAACACCGATAAACACCGATAAAACCAGGCCCTTTCTTATCGGTGTTCTTCGGTGGCTAGTAATGTTTTGTCTTCACCCGGCGTAGACCGCGTCCAAAATCCGCCGCGCGCCGCGTTCGAGGAGCTCATTTCCGAGCGCGCGCCCCAAACTCTCTGCCTCGCTCACTGCTCCCGAAGCTACTCCGCGGATCGCTTCATCGCCATCGGGCGACGCCACCACCCCCAGCAGCTGAAGCCTTCCGCCTTCCACTGTCGCGTGCGCGCCGATCGGCACCTGGCATCCGCCGCCCAGCGCGCCCAAAACTCCGCGCTCGGCCATCACTGCCGCATGGGTATCGGCGTGATCCATCGCCTGCACCGCGTCGAAACCCGCACCCGATGCGCGCGTCTCAATCGCCAGCGCGCCCTGCCCGACAGCCGAGCACATAGTCTCCGGCGACAAAATCTCCGCGATGCGATCTCCCCAGCCCAGCCGCTTCAATCCCGCCGCGGCGAGCAGAATCGCGTCGTATTGCCCTTCGTCCAGCTTCCGCAGCCGCGTGTCGAGATTGCCTCGCACCGATTCGATCGTCAAGTCGGGCCGCAGCCTGCGCAATTGCGCCGACCGCCGCAGCGAACTGGTGCCCACTTTCGCGCCCGCGGGCAAATCGGCCAGCCGTTTGCCCACCACCGCGTCGCGCGGATCTTCGCGCTCCGGGACGGCCGCCAGCACCAGTCCTTCCGGCAGCTCGGTCGGCAGATCTTTCAAGCTGTGCACCGCCAGATCTGCCCGTCCATCGAGCAGCGCTTCTTCGATTTCCTTGGTGAACAGCCCCTTCGTTCCCACCTTCGCCAGCGGCACGTCGGTAATCTTGTCCCCGGTGGTCTTGATGATCTCGATGCGGCATTCGTGGCCCAGCGCGGTGAGTTGAGCGCTCACCCAACGAGCCTGCCAGAGTGCCAATTGCGAACCGCGCGACGCAATAACCAGCATCATTGATCCTGCAGGTGAAACGCCTTTCGGATGGCCGCCACCACGTGAGCGCCTTCGGGCTGCCCAGCATGGCTGCGTAGTTCGGAAATCGGCCCGTGGGCCACCTTATTGATGATCGCGTGGGTCATCGCCTCGATGGCCTGCTCCATCTCCGGCGTGAGCGGTCCGCACTTGCGGCGCATCTTGTCGATCTCCGCGGCGCGAATCTGTTCCAACTGCTCCTGCAGGCCGACGATTGTGGGAGTGACTTCGGCCACCTTCAGCCGCACCATCATGCGGTCCACTTCTTCCGTAACCATGCCTTCGGCGTGGTCGGCTTCCTTCATGCGCTCGCGCAGATTGGAGTTGACCACTTCCTGCAGGTCGTCGATGTCGTAAAGGTACACGTTATCGACATCGTTGACCGTCGGTTCGATATTGCGCGGCACCGCGATATCGATCAGGAACATGGGCTTATTGCGCCGCGCCGCAATCACGCGCTGCATCTCGTCCTTGTGCAGGATGTAGTGCGGCGCGCCCGAACTGGTGATCACGATATCCACTTCGGGCAGCATGCTGACGAAGCGCGTATACTCTACCGGCGTTCCCTGAAACAGAGCCGCCATCTCCACCGCTCGTTCGTGCGTCCGGTTGGTGACGAACACGTGGGAAGCGCCCGAACGGCGCAGATGGCGCGCCGCCAGTTCCGACATCTTGCCCGCGCCCACGATCATGATGGTGCGATTGGAAAGCGAGCTGAAAATCTTGCGCGCCAGTTCCACCGCGGCATAGCTGACGGAAACCGCCATCTGGCCGACGCCCGTTTCGGAGCGCACTCTCTTGGCGACGCCGAAGGCCCGCGTCATCAGGGCATCCAGCCAACCGCAGAGTGCGCCGCAATCCTTGGCGGAAGCGTACGCAGTCTTCAGCTGTCCCAGAATTTGCGGTTCTCCAACCACCATGGAATCGAGGCTCGCGGCCACGCGAAACAAATGATGGATGGCCTCGCGCCCTTCGTGCCGGTAAAGGTTCGCGGCGATTTTATCGGCGCTGATATTCTTTTGGTCGTTCAGGAACGAATCGACGATCGCCTGCGGGTCGGACCGGTCGTCGGTGGTAACGGTGATTTCCACGCGGTTGCAGGTGGAAAGAATCACTGCCTCCGACACTCCCTCGCGAGCTTTCAAATCGGCCAGCGCGGCCGGCAAATTCTCCGGCCGGAAGGCCAGGCGTTCACGCACCTCGACGGGTGCTGTTTTGTGACTCACGCCTGTGATTAGCAGCTTCATGACTTGAACAACATTTTGCCCAACTGTGCGTGCGCGGCCCAGGTAAGAGCGGCGAAGGCCGACACCGTAAGGGTCATGATCGCGGCTTTCCGCCCGCGCCATCCCGCTACGGTTCGCAGGAACACCAGAGCCATATAAACGCCCCAGGTGATGAACGAAATTACAATTTTCGGGTCTTTCAGCCAGCCCGATTTGGCCTCGATGAAGGCCCAGGTGCTTCCCGCGATTACGGCCAAAGTAATCAAAACGAACCCAACTGCCATGGCTTGCGAAATCAAGTCGTCCAGGGTTCCCAGCGCGGGCAGCCGGTAATACGATTTGCGCGGCTTTTTGCTCTTCAGTTCGCGCTCTTGAAACAGGTAAACCAGCGATGCGATGGCAGCCAGCAGCAGCGCCGCCAAACCCAGCAAAACCAGCACGATATGAACGGTCAACCAGACATTCTTCACTGCCGGGTTAGACCACCCTGAGACCGGATTGCCCATGGTGGCTACCAGCGAGGCCACAAATACCAGCGGAAACACAAAAACACTCAGGCTTTCGAGCTTATAGCGCCAGTGCGCGAACAGATAAAGCAGAACCAGCAGGAACGCGCACATCGAGAGCGTTTCATAGAAATTGGTGATGGGGCAGCGGTTACTGACAATGCCCTCTTCCACGATGGAGACGAAATGAAAGACCGAAGCCAATCCGAAAGCGCCTAGCGCCACGCGAAATAGATGCTCGCGCCGGCGAACCAGGGTCAGGATGGCATGCAGCAGGCCGAGCGAGTACAGGGCGGCGGCGACGCGAAGCCAGATGACACTCATTTCAGCCATGCAAGATCTCGATACTCCTAAGTGCTTCACCCACAGTATATCTTGGGGGGTATAGGAGGGTCGCACCCAAAATGGGGGTAGCGCAGACCTACCTTGTGGGGACATTATTTATCCAAAAAGGGCGAGCAGCACGGCGGCTCGACCGGCTTCGGCTCCATCAGTTCCGCCCGCGTGAGGTTCGGATCGTATAGATTTAATTGCCACTTACCATCCCGCCCGATCTTCGGAGGGGCGTCCATTTTGAGCCCCCGTTTCTGCAATGTCTGGTAGGCCACCTGGATGTCGGGAACCCCCAGCGCCAAGTGATTCATCACCCCCAGTGTTTTCACGGAGGGATGCGGCTGGTTCAGCATATACTCCAGCCAATCCGGCCCGTCCGGTACCCGCATATCCACCCAGTCGGTCTTGGTATCGGTCATGCCGCCATGCCAAGTCTTGCGGTAGCCGAGGATGTCGGCGTAAAAACGGTCGGCAAGCGCCTCGTCCTGGATGGTAAACCCGCAGTGAATGATCCTCTCGGAGATGCGCGTCTTGGCGAGATTCTTGCCGAAGTCCTTACTCTGCGCCGACCCTTTGCGGTATTCCACAAACTCGATGCGGTGCCCCTCGGGGTCCTCGACCATGAAGCTGTAATTGCCGTCCAAGTCGGGTTCGAGCTTGCCTGGGACCTTCACGCCGTGTGACTCCATGTACTCGCGCAATTGCCGGGCATTCGTAGTCTCGAAGGCAATATGGTCGAGGCGATCTTCGTCGCCCATCAGAGTATCGGCCATGTAGATGTACTGATGGTCGTTGACCTTGAAAGCGATTCGGTGGGGCGGAACCATGCCCCCTACCTCTTCAAACCCGAGATAACGCCCGTAAAATTCTCGCGTCGCGGCGAGATCGTTGGTCTTCAGGGCAATATGGGCGACCCCCAGGATCGGCGGCCGTTTGACATCGGTCTTTTGCGAGAGCAGGCAGGGAACCAGCGCCGCGGCGCACACCGCCGGCACGATCAGATGACGAAACGTCATGCTCGCATTATATGTGGCGGCGTGTGTAAAGGGTGGGGCGGATGGCCGAAGGAGCGGGACGTGGGCGTCCGCCGCACCTGCCAAATCCGAGGCCTGGGAATTGGGATCTCAACGCGGCGGCAAATTACCGCTTGACTTGTATTAGTAAACTAGTACACTATGGGTTTAGATGAATACCAACCGATCCCCGGCAAAAAACTTCGAGTTCCGGTTGGATGACCGGAGCGGCGTACCGGTCTACCGGCAACTGATCGATCAGGTGATGGGAGGCATGGCGGCGGGGGCTCTGCCGGCCGGCCATCAACTTCCCACAGTGCGGCAAGTGGCGGTGGATCTTTCGATCAACCCCAATACGGTGGTGCGAGCTTACCGCGAGCTGGAAATTCGCGGCGTGCTGGAGACGCAGCAAGGCACCGGCACTTTTATCAGCCATCAAAAAGTGAAGCGCGACGATGTGGAACGCGAGCGGCAGCTCACGCAGCTGGTGACCGACTTCGTGGCGCGCGCCGGTGCGGCGGGCTTCACCATCGAAGACTTGCTGGAGCAATTACGCGAGCGGCAGAACGGTTCCGAGAAAACGAGGAGATAAAACTATGTGGCCGGATCAA
>Ga0182016_10000216_pt1 | contig 70248 bp, 66 predicted proteins | sample 712S2MmetaG_FD_120491 | JGI IMG/M metagenome (GOLD analysis project Ga0182016, IMG submission 120491) | Permafrost microbial communities from Stordalen Mire, Sweden - 712S2M metaG | ecosystem: Environmental > Terrestrial > Soil > Wetlands > Permafrost | place: Sweden: Stordalen | collected...
CGGGGGTCGGGCACTTCCCCCATGCCGAGGTCCCCGAGCGGTTCGTGCGCGCGCTCGTCGACTTCATCGACGCGACGGAGCCGGCCGAGGTGTCGAGCGACGACCGGGGAAGGGTGCTGCGCGAGCGTGCGGAGTCCGGCGGGTCCCCGGAGGCTTCGACCGCCTGACCGTCGGGTGCATCCCGTCACCGTCGGCGGTGCCGGGACCTCAGTGCTCCGGTTCGGTCGTCGACTCGTCGACGCGGAACATCCCGACCTCGACGCCGAGGTCCTCGGGCACCAGCGTCGGCGTGTCCCGGTTGAGCACCTCGCCCCGGAAGAACGCGGGCCGGAAGGCGGCGAAGAGGAACATGAGAGCCACGCCGAGCACGAGCGAGACGAGGTCGATGAGGAACACCCCACCGATGTCCCAGTGCGGCCAGAAGCCCATGTGCCAGCTGGTGGCGCTGTTGCCGGGTCCCCAGTAGAAGTAGAGGTTGTAGCCGAGCGCGCCGTAGAGCATGAGTCCCCCGAGGACGGGCAGGATGCCGCGCATCCACAGGTTGCGGGCGCTGTCGGTCAGTGTGGCGCGGTAGTACCAGGCACAGGAGAAGCCGGTGAGTCCGTAGTAGAACGCGATCATGACCCCGAGTGCGGACACCGCGTCGGCGATCACGCTGCCCGCCGAGATGTAGTTCATGATCACGTAGAGGACGATCGATGCCGCCCCCATCACGACGGTCGAGACGGTGGGCGTGAGGAACCGCCGGTGGATCCGGGCGAACGCCGAGGGGATCGCCTCGTAGACGCCCATGGCCAGGGACGTCCGGGCCGTGGGGAGGATGGTCGTCTGGGTCGAGGCCGCCGCCGAGCTCAGGACCATGAGCAGGAGGAGGTGGGTGAGCACGTTGCCGAAGCCCGACGTGCCGAACACGGAGTGTCCGAGCACGGACAGGACGTCGCCCTGGTTGGCCGGGTTCCCCAGGCCGATCCCGCTGGTGCCGATCCCGGCGTAGGACTGGGTGGACAGGACGACGAGCACATAGGTGACGAGCAGGATCAGGGTCGACAGGACCGCGGCCCGGCCGGGGACCGTGTGGGGGTCGGCGGTCTCCTCGTTGACGGACACGGTCGTATCCCATCCCCAGTAGATGAACAGCATCAGGAGCACGCCGTTGATGAAGGCCGATGCCGAGGGGATCTTGAACGGGTTGAACCAGGCCAGGGCCGGGGTGAGGTGGCCGACGGGGGCCGACCCGTTGCCGACCTTGATGAGCGCCCACACCGACAGCAGCAGCAGCATGGTGAGCTCGATGCCCAGCAGCGCCTTCTGGAAGTTGGCCGAGACCTCGATGCCCACGTAGCAGATGAGGGTCATGACCACGATCCAGGCGATGCCGACGAGCAGCACCCAACCACTGGCCGGATCCGACCCGATCCCGTTGGCATTGAACAGCAGGAAGACGTACTGCCCGGCGATCTGGGCCAGGCTGGCCATCACCAGTACGTCGGCGGCGATGATCGCCCAGCCGCCCATCCACCCTGTCTTCGGGCCGAAGGCCCTGACCCCCCAGGTGAACGTCGTCCCGCAGTCCGGATCGGCGTTGTTCATCTCCTTGTAGCCGTAGGCGATGAAGAGCATCGGCACGAAGGCGATCACCGTGACCGCCGGGGCCTGGAGACCGATGGCGGCCACCACGAACCCGAGCGTGGCGGCCAGGCTGTACGCCGGTGCGGTCGAGGCGACACCGACGACGGTGCTCGAGATGAGCCCGAGGGCACCGGACTTGAGACCCTTCTCGTGACGCTCGGTGGGCGGCGCGGTCGACGGCGGGGCCGATGATGCGAGGGTCATGACGAGCGTCTCCTGTCTGCCTGGTGGATGGGTGATCGGCCCGGCCGGACCCCTCGGCCGGCCGGGCCGGACGGTGGACCGGAGTCAGCGGTGGTCAACGGACTGGTGGTCGCGATCGTGGCGTGCGGGCATCCGGGCCCGGCACTGCAGCGGCGGTGGTGCCAGGAGCACGGGCAGGGGAGAGCTCCGGACGACCCGTTCCCGGACTCCGCCCCCGTTGATCCGACGGAGCCCCCGCTGGCGGGTAGTGCCGAGCACGATGGCACCGGCGGACCACGTCGCCGCCTCGCGGACGATCACCCCGGCCACCTGGTGCTCAACGGCGGAGTAGACGACAGGGCAGGCGTCGATACCGTCGGATCCGAGCTCCTCGACGGCGTCCTCGACCAATTGCCAGGCGTCGTGCATGGTCTCGAGGGGCGGGACCCTCAGGTACGGCGAGCGCTCGCGCACGTGCAGGACCACCACGCCGGAGCGCGAGGAGGTCGCCAGCCCGGCCGCCAGGGACAGGGCGGCCCGTGCCGATGCGGACTGGTCGATGGCAAGTAGTAGGCGATCCCACATTCCGGTACCTCGGTCCTCGGTGCAACCGAAGGTAGTGATCGCCGCGGTGAACGCGCGGTGAATTCTGGCGTGGGCGGGAGCGTCCACCCGGTCCCGGTGCAGGCACCGGGCGCCCCGGTCACAGAGGTGGGGCCACCAGTCGGTAGCCCACCGCCGGATCGGAGGTCAGGATCCGCCCCGGCCCGTCGTCGAGCTTCTTGCGGAGCCGGTAGGCGTAGACCTTCAGGTACTGGGTGTCCGACCGGTAGCCGGGCCCCCAGACCTCGTCGAGGATCATCCGTCGCGAGCAGGACTTGCCGGCATGGATGGCCAGGAGCGCCAGGATGTCGAACTCCTTGGGGGTCAGGTCGATCCGCACACCGGACCGGGTCACCTCGCGATGGGCGAGGTCGATGCGCAGGGAGCCCACCTCGAGCAGGTCGGCCCGGTCACGGCCACCCCGGCGCCGCAGGGACGCCCGGATCCGGGCGTCGAGCTCGCGCATCCCGAACGGCTTCGTGACGTAGTCGTCGGCACCCTGGTCGAGTGCGTCGACCTTGCGGGTCTCCGAACCGTCGGCGGACAGCACGATGACGGGGACGTCGCCGTCCGTGCGGAGGGCCCGGCAGACCTCCAGGCCGTCGGCGTCCGGCAGTCCCATGTCGAGGACGACGACGTCGGGGCGGTCGGACCGGGCGCTGGCGATGCCGTCCACGGCGGTCCCGGCGGTGGTCACCGCATGCCCGAAGGCGGCGAGCCCGATGGCGCACGCGTCGAGGAGTCCGGGGTCGTCGTCAATGACGAGAATCTGCGGCAACGGCGTAGCTCCCTCCGACGAACGCCGACGTGGGCAGGGTGAAGCAGAACCGGGCTCCTCCGGTAGGAGAGTCGTCCACCCAGATGGACTGACCGTGGGCCTCGACGAAGGTCCGGGCGATGGTGAGGCCCAGTCCGGCGCCGCTGTCGATGTCGCGCCGGGCACTGAGGCCGAAGAGGTCGGCACGACGCTCCGCGCTCACCCCCGGGCCCCGGTCGGACACCGACACCTCGACGGCACCGGGACCGGTCCGGCGGACGGCGACCGTGATGGGCGTGCCCTTCGGGGCATGACGGGCGGCGTTGGCGAGCAGGTTCGCCAGTACGCGCTCGATCAGGGTGGGATCGACCGCCACGGGCGGGAGCCCGGTCGGCAGGTCGAGCTCGATGACGAATCCGGCGATGACCGGGCCGAGTTCCTCGAGGACCGAGTCCACCAGGTCGGGCAGGTCGACGTCCCGCCAGCGCGGCTGGAGGACGCCGGCCCGGATCCTGCTCATGTCGAGGAGGTCCTGGACGAGCTCCGCGAGCCGGTCCGCCTGGAGGTCGACGAGGTGGGCGAGCGTGCGGGCGTCCTGGGACCCGATGTCGAGCCCGTCGTCGGCGAGGACCGACGACGACGCCTTGATGGAGGCGAGGGGGGTGCGCAGGTCGTGGGACACGGCCGTGACCAGCATCGTCGCCAGCCGGTCGACCTGGGCGGCCAGACGCGTCCGGATGGCCTCCTCCCGCAGCTGGACCCGTTCGACGGCCAGGGCGATCTGGGTGGAGAAGAGGAGGAGCGCCTCGCGGTCGTACGCCGCGCCCGAGGGGGGACCCAGGACCAGCAGACCGATCGGCCGTCCCGCCGCGGACAGGGTGATCGTCCCGGCATCGTCGGACGGGCCGGTGTCCTGGATCCAGGAGGCGTTCAGTCCGCGCAGCTGGGCGGAGGTCACGGGGTCGCCGGCCGAGGCGACCACCTCCAGGCCGTCGCCGGCCGGGAGCAGGATCGCCACCTGCCGGGCGTCGAACGAGGTGAACATGCCGGCCACGACGGTGGCCAGCAGCAGGTCGAGCGGCCGGTCCTCGACCAGGAGCTCCGACAGTTCGAGGAGCTGTCGGAGCTCCCCGGCCTGGCGCCGTTCGACCGACCGGGCGGCGTGCATCCGGTCCACGACGAAGGCGACGGGCAGGGTGATCGCCATGTAGACCCCCAGCGCCACCCAATTCTGCGTCGACCCGATCGAGGTCGTCAGATACGGCGGGACGAAGAAGTAGACGTAGACGAAGAAGCCGGCGAACACACTCACCACACCCGCCCACAGGCCGCCCACGACCACGCCGATGATGACCGGCAGCACGAGCACCAGGGCGGTCATGGCCTCGCTGAGGCTGGAGCGGAACGGGACCATGGCGCCGGCCACCACGGCCATGGCGCCCAGTGCTGCCAGGATCCCCCAGGCGGTCCTTCTCATGCTTCCCCCGCTCTCCCGAGGCACCGTCCGACCGGGCGCCGGTCGGCACCGTGCCGCACTTCGGCCCAGGTGCCAGGTGGCATCGATGCTAGAGCCATCGGCGGGCCCGTCGGCCGCCGGCCGGGTGCGGGGCGGTCGGGGGAGGGGAGGGGCGGCTGGGTCCTCGACGGCGGCCCGCACCGGCGTCGACGCACCCGGGCTCCGGACGTCTGACGGAGCGGAGCCGGTCCGGGCGACCGGTTCGACCACGCCATGGTCGTGGGCGTGCGGTGATGGATGATGTCGCCGGGGGCCGGTTGACGGCCACCGTCACGACCACGGTCTCCTGTCGGTGCGCCCGCCCGCCGACGGTTGATTACGTCACAGTGACGTAATCAACCGGCAGTGGTTGGTGCGGGGGATTCCACCACCGGATCCCGACCCGGGACGAAACCCGCCGGTCGTCCGGGAATCCCGGGTGATTCGGGGACTCGGGCCGGCGGGCCGGATCGGTCGGTCGACGTATGACCGGTGGCTGTCGACGTTCGGCCCGGCTGGCGGGAATCGGACGCCATGTCATCGGTGGAGCGGACCGGAGGGTGGTGCCCAGCTGCCCAGCCCCGCTCCAAACCGCCGATAATGTATATTATGTCAGGTCAAACAGGGGCAGAAGTGGGGCCTGCGGTCGGGGTGCTCTCCCCTCGAACTGGGCCCGGACGCGGCCCGCAGGGGCGCCGTGCGGAACTCAGCGCCGGACGGCGCCGGACTGGCCCGCTGAGGTCGGGTCCATGGCGTCCTGCACGATCCGGGGCGTGCCGGGCCCGCAGAACTCGTGATAGGCGGTTTCCGGCTCCGGCGGGATCCGCAGCCGGGACCGGGCGTAGGCGTGGAACATGTTCCCGAAGAACGACCCGATGGTCAGGGGCCGGGTCGGGCCGTCCTCGAGGTCGCGGATGGCCGGGCAGGTCAGGGCGGCGCGGGCCCAGGCGGTCTGGACGTCGAGCTGGTGTCCGTAGACCGAACCCACCAGGGGCGTGAAGACCTGCGGGCGTTCGTTCTGGAGCTCGCCCAGCTGGGCCGTGGAGGCGCCGTCGGCTGTGATGAGGGCCGCCACCCAGGGTGTGGGGAGCGGCTTCTCGTGACCGCTCACCATGCCGCGATTGGTGAGGAGCAGGTGGGCCGCGAGCGGATCGGCGAGACCGAACAGGTCGAGGATCTGCACCCCGGTCCCCCAGGCGTAGGGCTCGTGTCCGATCCAGGAAGTGGCGACGACCGGTGTGTGCAGCCCGGGCGGTACCGGGGTCGTGAGACGGGTGATCGATGACGGGTTGTCGAACTGCACGTACACCCCGCGGCTCGGCGTCCAGTCCGGTTGCTGGCCGGACGGCCCCCGGACGACGTGGTGGGGGGCGAAGGTGCCGTTGCCGTCGATGGACGCGAAGTAGTCGGCCGACCAGGGCTGGCCGTCCGTGGTGCGCAGCGACGCCATGCACAGGACGGCCCACGGGACCACCAGCAGCGCCACGAGGTTCCGGCGCGCCATCGGGATGGCGGCGATGGGCGCGCAGGCGGCGAAGAAGGGGGCCATGAACAGCCGGGCGTGGATGTAGTCGCCTCCCATGAGGACGATGTAGGAGGCGTTGAGCAGGCCCGCGACGGGCAGGGCGAGCAGGGCGGCGAGGCTGCGCCGCCGCCCGGGCGCCCGGCGGAACGCCGCCGCCACCGGGTGGTAGGCACCCAGCAGGAGGGCGACCGCCGGAACGAACAACCAGTACGGCCCCACGAAGTCGGCGAAGTAGACCACTCCCCTCCCGGGTCGGGGCAGCGTCGCCTCCTTGGCCGTCGCGGTGTTGGCGACGAAGGCCCCGTAGTAGCCCATCCGGAAGACCTGGTAGGCGAGCGGGAGGGCGACCGCCCAGGCGAGCATGCGGGCCCTCCCCCGCCACGTCGACACCGATCCGTCGGCGAACAGGAGTACGGCGAGAAAGACGATGCTCTCGAGGAGCAGCTCCGGCCGGATGAGCGGTCCGAGCCCGCACACGACGAGGGTGCCCGGTCCCGCCCGTCGGTGGCTGTTCCGACTCCAACGGACCAGGAGCGCGAAGCACGCGCCGAGCCAGAAGAACTCGAGGCCCGTCTCGAGTCCTGTCGAAGCCAACGACCACACCGGAGGAAGCGCGACGAACACCAGCGCTCCCAGGGGCAGGAGGAACGCGCGCGGCGCTGCCCGCCGGGACAGCTGTCCCGATGCGATCACGGCGAGGGCGAGGCCACCGGCGCTGAGCGCGATCCCGAGCACCACCGCTACCCAGACGAGCGACGCTCTCGTGAGGAACCCCACGGCCGCCAGGAGGAACGTCCAGACCGGGCTGGTGAACGCCTCGACCCGTTGGCCGCGGTTGAAGACGGGACCGTGGCCCGCCAGGATGTTCTGGACGATGTGGAGGTAGATGTAGCCGTCCACGAACACGTTCCGGTGGGCCCACGCCGCCCACACGAGGAACGCCACGGGGAGGGCCAGCACCCCCGCCTGGAGGACCGTGCCCGATGGATGTCGGCTGCCGTCGGGCGGCGCGGTCCGGGACCGGTCGGCGTCCGTCAGCGACTCCGACGGAGACGTGACGGGTTCGGGGTCCAGCAGGTCGGCACCGGGTGCCGCACCTGCGATCACGGTCATGCGACCCCGAGGCGCCGGGAGCCCGACGACCGGTGGGAACCGAGGCCGACGGGTCGGCGGCGGCCGTGGCCGGCGGGACCCGGGGCGGCGCCAGGCAGGGGTCGTCCGGTTTCCGGGGGCATGTCTATGCCTTTCGACCACTTTCTTGACGACCTGAAGCCCCTGCTCCGTATGCGGTCAACACCTGTTGAGTAACTCTCCATTGCGACCGAGGCCGTGTGGGCTACGGTCGTCCCATGCGAAACAGGCTCGGAGTGCTCCTGGCGGCCGGCGTGACCCTCGGGTCCGTCCTCGTGGGCGTCGCCGGAGGAGGCGTCGCGAGCGCGGCTCCCGCCCCCCCGCCCGCGCCCGTTCCGGCGTCGTCCCCGGCCGGGGCCGTCGTCACGCCGCTCGACCACGGGTGGGTCACGACCATCGTCGAACAGTCCGGATTCCTCGACCCGACGAGCCTCCCCTCGCCCACCCTCGACTCGGGTCCGACCGCCGTGGCCGGAGCGACGGCCCCCAATGTGCTGAGCGGTTCCATGACCGGGAAGCACGGCACGTACCAGGTCCAGGTCGGGCTGCCGATCGGCGACACCTTCGTCCTGGGGCGCAGTTACTCGTCGTTCGGGGACTCGGGCAGCGTCCACGTCAGCTGGCCGGGCGGAGGTTGCGCCGCCGACGGCTTCAACGGCGAGGCCACGTTCGAGGTCAACCAACTCGGCCGTTCGGTCGCCGGCGTCGCCACGACGTATGCCGTGCAGTTCCTCTGCTACTCACCGGTGGCGCTCGTGGAGGGTGCGATCGCCTTCAACATCGTGCCGACCACCGTCGGCCAGGGCTACTACACCTATGGCGCAGACGGCTCGATCATCGGGAACGGCAATGACAGCTATCTGAACTACCTGGGCTCGCTCGCCCCCACATCGCTCAACCAGCCGATCGTGGGCATGGCGATCACATCGGACGGTCGGGGCTACTGGATGGTGGCCGCCGACGGCGGCGTGTTCGCCTTCGGCGACGCCCGGTTCTACGGCTCGATGGGCGCCAAGCCGTTGAACGAACCGGTCGTCGGGATGGCGGCCACCACTGACGGCGGCGGCTACTGGCTCGTCGCCTCCGACGGCGGCGTGTTCGCCTTCGGCGACGCCCGGTTCCACGGTTCCATGGGTGGTAAGCCGCTCAACGAGCCCATCGTGGGCATGACCCCCTCCCCCGGTGGCGGCTACCGGCTGGTGGCCTCCGACGGCGGCATCTTCGCCTTCGGAGGGGCCCCCTTCTACGGCTCCATGGGCGGCACGGTCCTCAATGAGCCGATCGTGGGCATGACGGCGACGAAGGACGGCAGGGGTTACTGGATGGTCGCCTCCGACGGTGGCATCTTCGCCTTCGGCGACGCCGGCTTCCACGGGTCCACCGCCAACATTCCGCTCAACGAGCCCATCGTGGGGATGGCGGCGACGGCCGACGACGGCGGCTACTGGCTCGTGGGTGGCGACAGCGGGGCCTTCGCCTTCGGCGACGCCCCCTTCTTCGGGAGCAGCGGGTCGGCCCTGGGCTATCCCTTCGTGGTCGGCGTCGCCGCCAGCTGAGGGAAGGATCGCCCGAGGGCGGTCCGAGCGGGCTCGACGGGAACCGGTCGGGATCCCGCTGCCCTACGCCAGGGCGTCACGACATCGGACAGGGCATTCCGTCGGCGCGGTGTCGCGATGGACCTCCGACGCGAGAGGTCTGGATCCAGCCCGCAGTCCCACCTCGGCCAGAGTGACCACCTATGGGGGTGCTCCGGCGACCTGAACGCTCCGGCAATCGGGATGGACGTGCACGGATTCCACCAGATCCTTGACCAGGGTCCGTCGCTCAGCTCCTGGCGCATGGTCCCCGATCGCTTCGAGGTCGGTCGGTCCCGTGACAGGACGAGGGACCCGATCGACACGCCGCTGACTGTGGCGGGCCCCCGAGTGGGCCCGCTCGGGTGTGAACGGGCCCGAGAGGGTCGGGACGAGCCGTCAACCGGCCCGTACGCGAGTCGGCCGGGGAAGTGCGGTTCGATTGACCAATCGGATCCTGATGTCGCCCGTGCTCATTTCCGGCGTTGCCGGGCAGGGGCGACGGTCCCCGGACACCGGCCATTCCACGGTCGTACTCAGGTGGGATCTTCGGCCAGCGATGACGTCACGATCAGGCCTGGGACCTCGCTCTTCGACAGCGCGAAGTAGACGGCCACGGCTGCGTCGACCGAAAATGAGGCGAGGGGGCTGAACAGAGCCACGCCAATCGCGAGCAGGTAGACGAGTCCCCCCAACAACGCACGGCGGGTTCCTGCAGGGAAGGCACTCCGGGCCGGAGCTGCGACCAACTCTGCGTGAAGCGTGAGATATCGCCAACCCCACGCGAACGTCAAGCCCATCATGAGCATCGTCGCGGCATAGAGAATCGCGACGGCCCGTGCCTCTCCGAACCCCTGCCTGGCGTAATCTGCGGCAAGTGCGGTTGGCCACGGGATGACCGAGATGAAGAGCAGGAAGGCCAATGTGCGTTCCAGGAATCGACGGTCGATGGAACGGACTGCGCCCATCATTCCGTGGTGCTCGATCCACAGGATGCCGAGCGTGACGAACGATACGAGGTAGGCCACGTAGGAGGGCCACTGCTGGAGAAGGTCGTGGACGAGCTGCGTCGAGTGCTGCGGCTTTGGCAGATCCAGCACGAGGAGTGTGATCGCAATCGCGAATACGCCATCGATCAGGGCGTGGAGTCTGCTCGGTCCCAACTGGTGTCACCCACTCCCTCGCCTGGATGGTGCATTCCGGCCAGAACGGATGTTAGAGCCCATGGCGAACCCCGAATGGCTTCTGTCGGTGTGCCATCCACCCGGCGTCTAGTGATACCCCACCGGATCGAGCGCCTGCTCGCAGTGGATCGCCGTCCACCGACCGTGCGCAACCGTGTGGGCACAGTCGGCGGGTCCGGTCAGCTCTCCGACCGCCGAGAATCCGCATCTTCGTGGTACGGCGGGAGCCGATGATCTGTGCTCAGGCAATCCAGGCAGCAGCCTGCCGGCCCCGGGCCAACACGTCCGCAGACGCCCATTTCATGATGCCGATGGCACGTCCCGCATGGGACACGTCGTGTCGAGTGCAGAACCGCGACTGACTGAGGGTGAGTCAGGCGCATCCGGGAGCCGGCGGCACCGGCTCCTCGGTCATTGCCCCCGGAACCGGCCCAGGCCTGTCCGGGCTTCCCCGACGGGCGGACGTCGACCGACTACGACTGGCTCTCGTCGTCACGCCGAGGCTGCATTCTCCGGCGGGTGGTACCAGACCGAGCAAGCCCCCCCGGGGGGTCGGCGGCGACGGGCGGTATCCGATAGGTGTCGAGGTCTGGCGCGGGTGGGTGTCCGGTACCCCTACGTCGCCATCCCGACGATCGGCTTGTTGAGGAGGAGGTTGCCGGCCGAACCGTAGAACCCGGCGTCGCCGTAGTTGAAGATCCCCCCGTCGGAAGCGACCATCCAGTAGCCCTTCCCGTCGAATGTCGGGGCCATGCCGACGATGGGCTTGTTGAGCACGATGTTTCCGGTCGAGCCCAGGTAGCCGGCGTTTCCGTAGTTGAAGATCCCCCCGTCGGAGGCCACCATCCAGTAGCCGCCGCCGCTCGGGTTGGCGGTCATCCCGACGATGGGCTTGTTGAGCGCGACATTGCCGGCCGACCCGTAGAAGCCGGCGTCACCGTAGTTGAAGATCCCCCCGTCGGAGGCGACGAGCCAGTACCCGCCGCCGTCACTGGTCGGCGTCATCGACACGATCGGCTTGTTCAGGTGGATGGCACCGGCCGACCCCCAGAAGTGGGCGTCACCGAAGGCGAAGATCCCTCCGTCCGACGCCACCAGCCAGTATCCCTTGCCGGTCGGAGTCGGGGCCATCCCCACGATCGGCTTGTTGAGGGTGATGTTGCCCGTCGAGCCGTAGAAGCCGGCGTCGCCGTAGGCGAAGATGCCACCGTCCGAGGCGACCATCCAGTAGCCGTGCTTGCTCGGGGTGTACGCCATCCCCACGATCGGCTTGTTGAGGGTGATGTTGCCCGTCGAACCGTAGAAGCCGGCCTTGCCGTAGGCGAAGACCCCCCCGTCCGAGGCGACCAGCGCGTAGCCCAGGTTGCCCGGCGTCTGTTGGCCGCCGGACTGGCAGTTGGCGCCGGAGGGTGCCGTCCAGGTCAGCTTGATGCCGAAGTTCGCCGGGGTGGGGCTCAACCCGGTGAAGTTGACGACGAACTGGGGAAGGGCGATCTTGCTCACGATGTTGATGCCGGTCAGGTCGGCGGTCCCGAGTCCGTCGAGCGGGACGGTCGGGAGTCCGGCGACCGGGTTCCCCTGGTTGTCCTCGAACGAGACCGATCCGGATGTGTAGGTGCTGCGCGGTGGACCGGTGATCTGCAGGGACGTGTAGGCGGCCGGTTGGCAGGACTTGTCCTGCACCACCAGGGCATCGGAACGGACCCGCAGCGGCCCGTGCGGACAGGCACCGCCGGTGGTGGCGTCGAAGTTCTGGATCTCGCTCGTACCGCTGTCGGCGTCGACCCAGATGCAGTTCGGGCGCTGGGGATCGGCGTTGACGGTGTACAGCCCGACCAGTGAGGGCGGGGTGAACTTCTTCGGGTACCCGGGACAGGCGGCACTGGTCGTGTAGTTGTAGCAGGCCACCGACGAGGAGCCGGAAACGGGCACGTAGACGGAGTTCCCGATCGTGAGTGCGGGCCCGTTGTCGGAGTTGCTGGTGCCGATGGCGCTGTGGAAGTTGACCGGGGTGGTCAGCGGGGCCCCGGTCAGGTCGAAGCACTTGTTGGCGCCGATGGCCAGGCAGACGCCTTCCACGGTGCCCGAGGTGCTGTAGGCCGGGACCGGCGGCCCGGCGATGCCGGGGATGCCGTTCGGCCAGGTCCCGGTGCACGGCACCAGGTTGACGGCGTCGAAGCACGTCAGGTGGCTCTTGGAGGCGTCGGCCACCTGGGGGAAGAGGTCCGTGCCGGCCTGGCCCATCGCTCCGGCGACGCCGAACGTGGCCGGGACGATGCCCTTGGGGAAGACGGTGTAGGGCTGCGCGGGGCAGGCCGCCGCGGTGGCGATGTTGAAGCAGAGCATGGTGTTCTGCGTGCCCGTGTCGGAGCCGGCCACCTCGTTGAACGCGAACCAGTTGGATCCGACGAGCACGGGATTGGAGAGGCCGGCGAACTCGCCGATGGGGGCGTCCCCGGGAGCGGACAGCGGCGTGAACCCGCAGAACAGGCTCGTTCCGGGCGCCGCGACCGGCTGGGTCGTGTCGATGCAGACGACGCCCGCCGTGTTGCCCGGAGTCTCGACCGCGTACACGAACAGGTGGCCCGTCGACTGGTTGATCTCGAGCCCGGGCGCGACGGACGTGACGAACTGGTGGATCCCGTCGCTGACGGTCTTGCTCTGCGCCGGCCAGCAGAAGGAGGCGTCGATCTGGTTGTGGCACGTGACCTCGAGGTCGGACTTGTGGTGGTTGACGTTGAAGACCTGGGTCTTGCTGAGCGCCACCGCCCACCCGTCGTTGTTGGTGGTCGCCGGGTACTGGGACGGCAACGGCCCGGGCACGACGGTGTCGGCCTGGTACGTCACGTTGCCCGCGGCGGCGGCCACGGCCGGGGATCCCCACGCGGCGGTCGAGACGAGCACGGCCGCCGACACGGCGACGAGCAGGGCTCGGATGGATCGAAGGTCTGCGATGGACTGGTGCCGTCTCATGTCGTCCTCATGCTCGGGTGCTGGTGCACGGTGCCGCTGTCTGCGGCAGGCCATCAGGTCCTCAACATCCGGACGCGAGCGACGACGAAGTCCGTTTCGCTTCCCGTCGGCCTGCCCTCCTACGGGTGAAGCCCCAATCGTAGGCGGGCCTTCGCGCCTATGAACAGGCACTTCACGACCGGTGTCAGCTCTGACACTCTTCGTGGTCATGCGTCAAACTCGCCCGCAGGGCTGTGCATCGCGTCGGATCACGGTCGACGCGGCGCGGCGGCACGCCGCGCTCCGGTGCGGGGGCGTAGGATCTTCGCCGGACGGGCCGTCGACCGTACGGCGCGTCGACGCGACCCGCGTGGCCGCCGAGGAGGACCCCGTGACCGACATCATGAAGCTGCCGCCCGACATGGCGTTCGAGGACCCCGCCGACGAGCGCCTCCACCGGAAGCAGCGCCTGGCCGCCGCCTTCCGCCTCTTCTCCAAGTTCGGCTTCGACGAAGGGGTCGCCGGGCACATCACCGCCCGCGATCCGGAGCGGGCCGACCACTTCTGGGTCAACCCGTTCGGCATGCACTTCGGGCACATCCGCACGTCGGACCTGATCCTGGTCAACCACCAGGGCGAGGTGGTGGAAGGCGACCGTCCCGTCAACGGCGCCGCCTTCGCCATCCACAGCCAGGTGCACGCCGCCCGTCCCGACGTCGTGGCCGCCGCCCACGCCCACTCCGTCTACGGCAAGTCGTGGTCGTCGCTCGGTCGCACGCTCGATCCCATCACCCAGGACGTGTGCGCCTTCTACGAGGACCACGCGGTCTTCGACGACTACACCGGCGTGGTGCTCGACGTCGAGGAGGGCAAGCGGATCGCCCATGCCGTCGGGGACAACAAGGCGGCGATCCTCCGCAACCACGGTCTGCTCACCGTCGGCCGCTCGGTCGACGAGGCGGCGTGGTGGTTCATCACCATGGAGCGCTCGTGCCAGGCCCAGCTGCTGGCGGAGGCCGCCGGCACCCCGGTCCTCATCGATCCCGACATGGCCCGGCTCACCAGCAGCCAGGTCGGCAGCCACATGGCCGGATGGTTCAGCTTCCAGCCCCTGTTCGACCGGATCGTCCGCGAGCAGCCCGACCTGCTCGAGTGACGCGCACCCGGGGCGCACCCGGGTCGAGGACGGGGGGCGGCACCGGGCTCGTGCTGCGATGAGCCGCCGTGGTTGGTTCCTGTTCGTGGCCATGTCGGTGATCTGGGGCTGCCCCTACCTGCTCATCCGGATCGCCGTGCGGGAGATCTCACCGGCCACGCTCATCTTCCTGCGTACGGCGCCGGCCGCCCTGCTGCTGGCGCCCATCGCCCTGCGCCGGGGCGCGCTGCGCGGGATCCTGTCCCGGTGGCGCTGGGTCGTGGCGTTCACCGCGGCGGAACTCGCCATTCCGTGGTTCTTCATCGGGCGGGCCGAGATCCACCTGTCGAGTTCGGTCACCGGCCTGCTCATCGCCTCGGTGCCGCTGGTGGGTGCCGTCCTCTACCGCGTCCTCGGCTTCGACCGCTTCGACCGTCGGCGCGTCCTCGGCCTGCTGGTCGGCTTCAGCGGCGTGGCCGTGCTGGTCGGGGTGGACCTCCGGGGTACCGATCTGGGCCCGACCCTCGAGGTGCTGATCCCGGTCGTGGGGTACGCGGTCGGCCCGCTCATCATCTCGCGCCAGCTCGACGACCTGCCCGGCATCGGCGTGACGACGGTGTCGCTGGCCATCGCGTCGGTGGCCTACGCCCCCTTCGCCCTCACCCACCTGCCCTCGTCGGTGTCGCCCGAGGTCGTCGCCTCGGTCGTCGGCCTGGCCCTCGTCTGCACCGCGCTGGCGTTCGTGCTGTTCTTCGAGCTCATCGTCGAGGTCGGACCTGCCCGCAGCACGGTCATCACCTACGTCAACCCGGCCGTGGCGGTCCTGCTCGGTGTGCTGGTGCTGGACGAGCCCTTCACGTGGGGCATCGCCCTCGGGTTCCCGCTGATCCTCCTGGGCTCGTGGCTGGCCACGGTCAGCCCACCGGCGTCCGCCAGCCCGCTGGCCACCGAGCCGGCGTCCGCCTAGCGGTCGGGCGCGCCGGAGTCCTCCGCGCCGGAGTCGTCCGCAGCGGGGTCGTCGACGGCCCGGTCCAGGCGGATGATCACCACGGGGATCCGACGGGACGTGTGGCGCTGGTAGACGTCGTAGCGGCCCTCGACCCCCGGGTGGAACAGGCGGGACATCCCCCGGTTCGTCCGGTTCACCTTCGGCCACAGCTGCTCGCGCTCCTCCGCGGTGGCCTCCCGGGCGGACGCCCGTCGGACGCGGCGTCCGACCCGGACCGTGACGCGGGGGTCGTCCCGGATGTTGAGGAACCAGGCGGGGTGGCGGTCACTCCCCCCGTTGGAGGCGACCACCACCAGGTCGCCCCGGTCGACGCAGTAGGTCAGCCCGTTGGTGCGGGGCAGCCCCGACCGCCGTCCGGTCGTGGTGAGCAGCAGCGCCGGCACCCGGTTGGAGTGCTTGCCGACCCGACCGTCCGACCGCTCGTAGACCCACTTGTGGGCCCGCAGGTAGGGGTCGACGAAGCGGGTCGTGAAGATCCCGTCCATCGCCGTCCCTCAGCTCCGGGCGTCGAAGGTCGGGATGAGCGTGCGCGCCGCCCGGGCCTCGTCGACCCGGCGGACCGGGGTGACGAGCGGATGGGCCGCCATCGCCTCCGACCCGAGCTCGGCGGCCTCGGTGGCGATGGTCTCGAGCGCCCGGGCCAGCGCCTCCAGTGTCTGGGGGCTCTCGGTCTCGGTGGGCTCGATCATGAGGGCCTCGTCCACGATGAGCGGGAAGTAGACCGTCGGGGCGTGGAACCCCTCCTCCAGCAGGCGCTTGGCGATGTCGAGTGCCCGCACCCCGTGGTCGGCCTTGAGGGACCTGGCCGACAGCACCACCTCGTGCATGCAGGGACGGTCGAAGGGGACGTCGTAGGCGTCGTGGAGCCGCCGGCGGATCCAGTTGGCGTTGAGCACCGCCACCTGGGCGATCCGCTTCAGGCCGTCGCCCCCGTTGATCAGGATGTAGGCCAGTGCGCGGGCCAGGACCAGGGAGTTGCCGTGCCAGGTGTGGACGCGCCCGATGCTGTGCTCCGGGGTGGCCCAGGTGAACGGGGCGCCCTGTCCGGGGCCGCCGCGGACGGGCCGGGGCCCGGGCAGGAACGGCACCAGGCGCTCGGACACCGCCACCGGGCCGGCCCCCGGGCCGCCACCCCCGTGGGGGGTGGCGAACGTCTTGTGCAGGTTCATGTGGACGATGTCGAAGCCCATGTCGCCCGGTCGCACGACGCCGAGGATGGCATTGAGGTTGGCGCCGTCGTAGTAGAGCAGTCCCCCGACCCCGTGGACGGCGGCGGCGATCTCGGCGATGTCCTCCTCGAAGAGGCCGAGGGTGTTGGGGTTGGTCAGCATGATGCCGGCCACGTCCTCGTCGAGCACCGACCGGAGTGCGGCCATGTCGACGCAGCCGCGATCGTCGCTCGGAACCGTCACGACCTCATAGCCGCCGAGCGTCACCGAGGCGGGGTTGGTGCCGTGGGCGGAGTCCGGGATGACGACCTTGTGCCGGACGCGCCCCTGGGCCTCGTGCCAGGCCCGCATGAGCAGCAGGCCGGTGAGCTCACCGGCGGCACCCGCCGCGGGCTGGAGGGTGGCGGCAGCCATGCCGGTCACCTCGCACAGCGTCTCCTCCAGGTCGACCAGGAGGCCCAGCCAGCCCTGGGTCAGCGAGGCGGGGGCGGCCGGATGGACGCCGGCCAGGCCGGGCAGGCCGGCGACGGTGTCACAGATCTTGGGGTTGTACTTCATGGTGCACGACCCGAGTGGGTAGGCGCCCAGATCCACGGAGAACTGCCGATGCGACAGCCGGGTGAAGTGGCCGACGAGGTCGCGCTCGGACACCTCGGCCACGTCCACCGGGGCCGACCGGCGGTGCGCCGCAGGCACGAGGTCCTCCACGGCCACCTCCGGGATCCCGGTGGTCCGGAAGGACCACGCCCGGCGGCCCGGGTGGGACAGCTCGAACAGCGTCGGCTCGGACTCCCCGCCGAGGAGCGGGGCCGAAGCGGCCCGGCCGCCCGGGGCGCCGGTGGTTCCGGTGGTTCCGTCGGCCATCGTCGGCTCCGGGGACATCAGGCCACCGCCTTGGCCAGAGCGGACGCGTAGGCATCGATCTGTTCGGCGGTGCGCCGTTCCGTGGCCGCGATGAGCAGGCCGTGGCCACCGTCGGCGACCGCACCCTCGAGGGAGATGCCGGCCAGGAAGCCGGCGTCGGCCATGCGGTCGATGACCTCGTCGGCGGGCCGGGGCAGCCGCACCGCGAACTCGCGCAGCACCGGGGCGTCGGCCCAGGGGGCGATCCCGTCGACGGCCAGGACGGCGTCCCGGGTGTAGCGGGTGGCCCGGGCGCAGCGCGTGGCCACCTCGACCAGGCCGGACGTCCCCAGCCAGCCGAGCTGCACCGCGGCCGTCACCGCCATCAGGGTCTGGTTGGTGCACACGTTGGACGTCGCCTTTTCGCGTCGGATGTCCTGTTCGCGGGCGCGCAGGGTGGTCACGTAGGCCACCCGGTCCTCGACGTCGACGGTCTCGCCGACCAGCCGGCCGGGCAGGCGCCGGACGTGCGCGGCGCTGCAGGCGAACAGGCCCAGGTAGGGACCGCCGAACCCGAGGGCGGTGCCGAACGCCTGGCCCTCCCCCACCATCACGTCGGCGCCCCAGTCCCCGGCCGAACGCAGGAGACCGGCCGCCAACGGATCGGCGCCGACCACCATGAGGGCACCCGTCCGGTCGCACAGCCCCCGGACCGCGGACAGGTCCTCGAGGCACCCCAGGTAATTGGGGTAGCCCACGAGCACCACCCCGGGTGCCTCGTCGCCCCCGGTGGGACCCTCGGGCCACGCGGTGACACCGTCGACCAGGGGGACGGTCACGATGCGGTGCCCGGTACCCACGGCGAAGGTGGCCAGCATCTGGCGCCAGTGGGGATGGATCCCCTCGGACACCCAGACGGTCTGGCGCCTCGTGGCGGCCACCCCCAGGTTCACGGCCTCGACGGCGGAGCTGCCGCCGTCGTAGAGGGAGGCGTTCGACACGGGCAGCCCGGCGATCCGGGCGATCATGGTCTGGAACTCGAAGACGGCCTGCAGGACGCCCTGGGCGACCTCGGGCTGGTATGGCGTGTAGGAGGTCACGAACTCCGAGCGGCCGGCGAGGGCCTGGGTGACCGGCGGGATCTCGTGGTCGTAGGCGCCTCCCCCGGCGAAGCACACCATGCGGTCGGTCCGCGCCCGGTTCAGGTCGGCGTAGCCCTCCATCCGGTCCAGGACGTCGGGCTCCCCCACCCCGTCCGCCAGCTCGAGGTCGTGGTGCAGCTTGACGGCCTCCGGCACCACGGCGAACAGTTCGTCCAGGCTCGACAGGCCGAGGAACGCGAGCATGCCCGTCAGTTCCTCGTCGGTGTGGGGGATGTAGGTACCCAACGTGCTCCTTCAGCGGTCAACGGACGGTGAACGGTAGACCAGCGGCCCGCGTGGCGGCCATGTGGTCATGCGGGCAGGGCGAACTGGCCCGACCGGACGAACGGGGTGGTGACGACCGTGGCGGTGCGCACCTTGCCCCGCTGCTCGAGCTCGAGCGTGGCGCCCGGATCGGCCGCCACGCCGACGTCGACCAGGGAGAGGGCGATCCCGTGTCCGAGCATGGGCGAGAAGTTGCCGCTGGTGACGGTCCCGACGGGGACGCCGTCGGCCAGGACGGTCGATCCCTCGCGGGGTGGTTGGCGGCCCTCGGTGGACAGGCCGACGAGGCGGCGGGCGACCCCCCGGTCACGTTCGGCAACCAGTGCGGCACGGCCGCGGAAGTCCCCCTTGTCCCATCCCACGACCCATCCGAGCCCGACCTGCAGCGGCGTGATGCCCGCACCGAGCTCGTGGCCGTGGAGCGGCAGTGCCGCCTCGAGCCGCAGGGTGTCACGTGCGCCGAGTCCGGCCGGCACCACCCCGCTGCCGGTGATGGCCTCCCACAGGGCCGGGGCGGTGCCGTTGGGTACCGCCACCTCGAAGCCGTCCTCCCCGGTGTACCCGGTGCCGGCGGCCGTGCACTCGGCTCCCAGCCAGGTGAAGTGTTTGACGCCGAAGCGGGGCACATCGGCTGCGTCGGGAAGCACCTCGGCCGTCCGGTGCCGGGCACGGGGGCCCTGGACGGCGATGACGGCGCGGTCGGCCGTGGTGTCGACGCCTCCGATGGCCGCCACCACGCGGTCGGTGTTCGAGGCGTTGGGCATGACGTCGAAGACGTCCTCGTCCACCCACCAGACGATGATGTCGTCGACGACCGAGGCGTCGGCCTCGTCGAGGAGGTGGGTGTACTGCGCACGCCCGGGCGCGATCCGGGACAGGTCGTTGGTGAGGGCCGACTGGAGGCGGGCGCAGGCGTCGGGCCCCTCCACCCGGACCGTGCCGAGGTGGCTGACGTCGAAGGCCACGGCGTCCTGGCGGCAGGCGCGGTGCTCGGCGATGGTGCCGTCGCCGTAGGCCAGCGGCATCTCCCACCCGCCGAAACCGACGAGCTTCGCGCCGAGCGCCCGATGGACCTCGATGAGGGCCGTGTGCTTCAGCGGGCCGGGGGGATCGTGGGCGTCGGTCACCCGTGCAGGCTAGCCCCGGCGGTACTCAGGCCGAACGGGCCACCGGGCCCTGTCCGGCACCGGCGCCGGCCAGTCCGTACTTGGCCAGGAGGGCCAACGTGTCGCGCTGGTAGAGCAGGGTCACCCGCACTTCGGGATACAGCTGGGACATCCGCCGCACCTTGCCGTTCTTCTTGGTGACCAGCCGCTGGTTGAGGGTGGTCACCTCGACGAACAGGCCCGGTCGCGGGAGCCAGAAGTCGGGGCGGAAGGCCGAGGTGGGGCGCAGGTCGGGACCCCAGTCGAGGACGAACTCGACGGGTTCGTACTCCCACTCCACGCCGTAGAAGTCGAGGATCCGGGCGAAGCGCTGCTCCGACTCGTGGGCGAAGCGGACGGTGCGCACGGGGGCCGAGGCGACGGAGGGCGCGAGGTCCCGGCTCACCGCGAGACGGACCCGCCTGCGGCCAGGTACGCCGCGGCCGGGTGGCGTTCGTCGGCCCCGTCCACGTCGGCCGCAGGAGCGGTGAGCTCCACGATGGCGGCCTCGAGCTCCGACACGACCCCCGAGAGGGGCAGGACGTTGAACACGCCCTGCCCTCCGGCCAGCAGGTCGACGAGCTCGCCGTCCGAGGTGGCCAGGATCGAACGGTTGTCGGCCAGCACCAACTGGGCCGAGGCGAGGTCGACGCCGAGGTCGCCGCGCAGGCACTCGACGGCCTGGCGGGCCTGCTGCAGCTTCATGCCGGCGTCGAGCAGGCGCTTGATGACCTTGAGCTCGAGCACGTCGCGGTAGGAGTAGCGGCGCTTGCTGCCCGAGCCGGTGGCATCGGTGATCGACGGGCGCAGGAGATCGGTGCGTGCCCAGTAGTCGAGCTGCCGGTAGGTGATGCCCACGATGGCGCACACCTGGGTACCGCGGAAGCCCTCGGCCGGACCGGTCGACACCGCGTCGGCCGCGAGTCCGATGGGCTTCCCGGGACGTCGGGTCGTCTGATCCTGGGCCATGCGATCCTCCACCTCGATCAAAGCTTCACGTTGACCAGAACCTCACGGTCAACCTGGGGTTTAACGGTATCACACGACCGTAATTACGTGCGTGTGACCGGCATGTGCCCGGGATGATTTGGCGGAGGGGCGACCCCGGGCCATGATCGGTCCGTGCGCATGCTCGAGCCCGGTGACCGAGGACGTCCAGGATGAGCGCGGTCCCCCGCCCCGGCGAGGACGCGGTTCCGCTCCACCGGCGGGCGATCGACTACCGGGCGTGGATCGTCGACGACGACCTGGTGGTGGTCGGCCGACTGACGGACACCCGACCCTGGGCCGGGGACGGCGGCGCGGTGGCCACCGTGCACGACCTCGAACTGCGCGTCCGCGTCCGCGTCACGGACCTCACCATCACGGGCGCCACCGCCGAGATGTACACGTTCCCCCATGCGGAGTGTCCGACGATCGAGGCGGCCTTCGCCGGACTGGTCGGGCTCAACGTGGCCCGCGGCTACACGCGCGAGGTGCAGGCCCGGTTCGGCGGTCCACGCGGATGCACCCACCTCGAGCACCTGGCACGCTCGCTCGGGCCGGTGGTGATCCAGGCCGTCACGTCGCGCCGGGCGCAGTCCGTCAGCCGGGGGGAGTCACCGGACCTGCTGGCCGCCGGCGGGGGTACGGGCAGCCCGTGGGCGCGGGACTCCTGTCACATCTGGGCGGAGGGATCCGTCGCCGACCAGAAGTTGGCCGCCGGCTGGCGGCCGGGGACCGGGCCGTACCCGGCCCCCGCCCTCGTCACCTTCCTCGAACGGCCGGGCGGATGAGCGTCCGGCGCGCCGTGACGGCGGGCGTGGTCCTCGCCGTGGCGGTCCTCACCTCGGCGTGCAGCAACGGCACCTCGGTCCGCTCGCCGTTCACCACTTCGCCGCCCGTGCTCCTGCACGGTCCGGAGTACGAGATCACGGCCGGCCACGTGGACGGCCTCGGAACCGTCCTGGTGGACGGCCAGGGCCTCACGGTCTACATGTACGACACCGACGTCCGTGGCCAGCCGTCCCGCTGCTACGACATCTGCGCGGTGCAGTGGCCGCCCGTGGTGCTGAAGCCCGGGGTGACCCGACCGGTGGCCGGCCCGGGCATCGACACGTCCCTCCTCGGCACGTCGGCGCGCACCGACGGGACGACGCAGGTGACCTACAACGGCTGGCCGCTCTACCTCTGGCCGCCGGACCGCGCGCCGGGCCAGGCCACCGGCCAGGCGCTCACCAACGCGGGGGGCCTGTGGTACGTCCTCTCCCCCGCCGGCAAGCCGATCGTGACGCCGTCGCCGTGACGGCCGAGGTGGCCATGACCGACGAGGAGGGGTGTGGGCGCGCCGGGCGGGGATCGCTGTGGTCGATCAACTCGTCCGGCTCCATCCTCTCGATCAACTCGTCCGGGTCGATCCTGTCCATCAGCTCGGCGGGCTCGATCGCGTCGATCGCCTCGGCGGGCTCGATCGCCTCGGTGGCGTCGGCGGGGAGCATCCTGTCGTTCGCGTCGGCGTTCTCGTTCCGCTGCGCCTTCGCGCTGCTGTCCTGCCGCTCGCTGGGCGGGGCCCTGGCCTACCGGGGCAGGTCCAGGCGCTCCATCGTCTCCCGGTAGCGGTGCCCGTTGGCCACGTACTCCTCGGCCGAGACCTGGATGAGCCGCAGGTTCGACTTGTCCGGCCGGATCTGGGCCGGCACGCCGACGGCCAGTGCACCCGGGGGCACCACGGTCCGGTTGGCGACCACGGCGTTGGCGCCGACGGTGGCGCCCGTGCTCACGACGGCCCAGTGGAGGACGACCGAGCAGGAGCCGACCAGCGAGTCGTCCTCCAGGGTGCATCCTTCGAGATGGGCGAGGTGCCCGATGACGCATCCCGTTCCGACCAGGGTCGGGAGCCCGGGGCCCGCATGGATGACGGTGCCGTCCTGGACCGACGAACGCGCACCGATCACGATCCGGCCGAAGTCACCCCGCAGCACGGCCTGCGGCCACACCGTGGCCTCGGGCCCGATGGTCACGTCGCCGATGACCACCGCCTCGGGATGGACGAAGGCCTCGGGGTGGATCTCGGGGACGAGGTCGCCCAGTCGGTAGATCGGCATGACCGGACTGTAGGCCACCGGGCTCGGCGCCCACCGACCCGGATCGGCGCGGCGGGCCTAGACTCGCTGCGCCCGCCGGGCACTGCGCGAGGAGACCGCCCATGAGTGACGCCACGACGCTCGGACACCCGGTGTTCGACGCCGACAACCACTACTACGAGGCCGAGGACGCCTTCACCCGCCACCTCGACCCGGCCCTCGGCCCGCGCGTCATCCAGTGGTGCGAGATCGGCGGCCGTCGCTACCACGTGATCGGCGGCCGGGTGAGCCGGGCCGTCACGAATCCGACCTTCGACCCCATCGCCATGCCCGGCGCCATGTACGACTACTTCCGCGGGAATCCGGACAACCGGAACCCGATGGAGTTCCTGTCACGACGAGAGGCGATCCGGCCCGCCTACCGCAGCCCGGCCGACCGGCTCGTCACCCTGGACGAGCAGGGCCTCGCCGGCTGCCTGCTGTTCCCCACCCTCGGCATGATCTACGAGGAACCCCTCGCCCACGACCCCGGAGCCGTGTGCCACCTGTTCCGCGCCTTCAACCGGTGGCTCGTGGAGGACTGGGGCACCAACTACCGGGACCGCATCTTCGCCGCCCCGTACCTCACGCTGGCCGACCCGGCCTGGGCGGTGGAGGAGCTCACCTGGTCACTCGAGCAGGGCGCCCGCACGGTGGTGATGCGTCCCGCCGCTCCCACCACGGCGCTGGGGCGCTGCTCGCCCTTCGACCCGATGTTCGACGGGTTCTGGCAACTGGCCAACGACGCCGGGATCACCGTGGTGGTCCACGCCGCCGACAGCGGGATCTCGTCGAACGGGTACGCAGTCGACGGCTTCGCCGCCACGTTCAGCGGTGGGTGGAAGCCGTCCATCAAGTCGTTCGCCATCGAGCAGGCGATCCGGGACTACCTCCTGTCGGCGGTCTTCGAGAACCTGTTCGTGCGGTTCCCCAACCTGCGGATGGCCTCGGTCGAGAACGGCGCCCAGTTCCTGCCCGACCTCATCGCCAAGGTGCGCTCGACGGCGAACAAGATGCCCGGCTACTGGTCGGACGACCCGGTGGACACGTTCCGCCGGCACGTCTGGATCAATCCGTTCTGGGAGGACGACGTCAACGTGGTGGCCGACTGCATGGGTCCGTCACGGGTGATCTTCGGGTCGGACTGGCCCCACATCGAGGCCCTGCCCGAGCCGATCGACTACGTGCGGGAACTCAAGGAGTTCGACGCCACCGAGAAGCGCCAGATCCTGTTCGACAACGTCCAGGAGCTGCTCACCCTGCGTCCGACCTGAGCCGGACACCGGCGGTCAGTGGCCCTGACCGCGGCCCCGCGACTTGTGGGCGCCCTTGCCGTGGTGGGTCGTCTTGTGGGTGGCGTTGCGCACGTTCTGTTCACGCCTGGCGTTCTGCCGGCTGCGGCCGACGAACCCGCCCGCCACGATGACGACCAGCACGATGGCCATGATTGCCCAGATGATCATGGGTACCCTTTCCGTCCCGGCCTCCCGGGATGCAGAGGCAGATTAGCGCTGCATCCGGGAGCCTCCCCGCCGGGATGTGGGGAGGGTCCTCTCCCGAGTGGGCATCGGGCGGTACCCGTCGGGACACGTCCGGTTGTCACCGAATGTTCGCCCAGCCTTCGCCCAACCGTGACATCCCGTTAGGACTGCCGTTGCTAGAACTGCACCGGTTCTTGTGGAACGGGCGCAATCACTCGACAAGGACTAGGGGCAGGACCGGACGGGGTGACGGCACACCGGTGGAACCGGGGCAGGACACCGGTGACCGACACTCCCCCGCTGCGCCCGACGCGACCCCGGACTCCCCCCGGGGTCGCGTCGCGTCCGGGCCCAGGTGCGTGCATCGATGCACTCCGACGTCCTCCGTCGCCGGAGCGAACACGGAGTGTGGCTGTTGGTGCCTGCTGTTGCCAATGGATTCCCGGAATGTATGAGCCGTGACCCGCGGCGGGCACTGCGGAGCAGGACCCGAGACGAGAGGGGGGCTGTCCTGATGGGTGTCGGATCCTGGTCGACCGGTCTGATGCGAGCGGGGCGACGACCGGTCACGGCGGGCCTCGTCGTGGTGGGTATCGCCGCCCTCTCGGTAGCGGCGCTTCCCGCACCGGTGGCCGGAGCAGCCCCTCGCCCCGCCACGTGGACCCAGCAGACGCCGACCGCCTCCCCACCCGCCCGGTACGACGCCTCCATGGCCTACGATCCGGCTACCGAGGACACCGTCCTCCTCGGCGGTGCCAACGGCTCAATGCTCGACGACACGTGGACGCGGAACGCCACCGTCTGGGCCGAGCAGTCCCCGACCACCTCGCCTTCCGCCCGCTTCGGTGCCTCCATGGACTACGACACGGCCACCCATGACGTCGTCCTCTTCGGCGGCGGCACCAGCTCCGGCAGCGCCTTCGGCGACACCTGGACCTGGAACGGCACCACCTGGACCGAGCAGTCCCCGACCGTCTCCCTACCGGCCCGCTACTACGGTTCCATGGCCTACGACACGGCCACCGGGAACCTGGTCCTCTTCGGGGGCGACAACGGCTCCACCTACTTCGGCGACACCTGGACGTACGGCTCCCCGTGAGCCACCGGTCGCTGAAGCGATCCCCCGGCCGATTGTTCGGCACCACGCCAACAGTCGCGGTGGCTGAGGCAGGTCAGACGCAGGGCCGCCTCCCTACACCTGACCCGCACGTCCGTGGTCGGGCTGCCGGGATCCGACTCCCGGACCCCTTGGCCCCATACCGACAGTCACACCAGCCAAGTGACCTCCACGACCCTGTGACAGCACCCCGCCGCCGGCGGTCGGGGTCACGTCTGCACCCGGGCCGCACGCTAGAAGAACGCTGCCTTGCTGACGATGCCCTCTCCATCCAGAACAAGGTTGAGTCGGTCCCGTCGCCAGTCTGCTGTCAGGTAGCCGACCACCCCGACTTCCATGACCCGGACCTCGGCCATGTCTTCGTCATCCGCTGTCCGCAATGCTTCGGTTCGGGTCATTCCGACGAACCGGTCGCTCTTGGGAGACTCAAAATCGCTACCCATCCACTCGCCCGGCTCCATGATTCGATGATGCCAGGTTCCGTCCGAGGTGGCACGGGCACGCACCTATCCGGTGGCCGGGGCCGGGAGTGGCGACACGCCTCGTCGCTTTCTGATCAGATACCGACATGTCAGCCGTTCGGGGACCCCAGTACGGAAGTGCTGCGGTGCTCACCCTGAGCTTGGTCGCTCCCATCGCCCTCTTGCTCGGTCTTCAGAGTGTATTTGGCTCGATGTCACCCGTTGTTCCGGTCGGCTGCTGCCTGATCATGGTCGCGTTTGCCTGGGTCATTCGCAGCTCGACGCCCGTGTCGGTCGAAGGCATGGGCGTGACCATCACCTGGGGGATGCTCAAGACCAAGCGGGCCATTCCCTGGGATGACATCGAGCGGCTCGACGAAGGGAGAATGAGCGCTCGCCTCGTCAGGCGCAGCAACGGGAAGCGGGTGTTCTTCGCCTTGCTCGACCCAGGGTGGCAGGAGCGGCCCGTAACCATCGCCATCCGCCGACAATTGGCGAACCGCTCGATCCCTCAGACCTGACGGGTCACCGACCCGGCGAACGGAGACTCCCACCCCAGCTAGTGGGGTGGGTGCTGGCCGTGGCCCCCAACAGCTTCCCGATCCACATTCCCAGCCGATTCGGCTTCGTCGCCGCCTCCGCGGCCTCGGCCTCGGCTTCATGACCACGGGTCACTCGGACCGGGAAGTCGTACCCTTCGGATTCGCTTCGCTCATGGCTCCACGGCCCCTGCGTCGGGTAGGGACATCGTTCTCCCGATGTGCGGCGCTGCCCCACCCATGCGGTGCTCGGGGTCACGTCAGGTGTTGGCAACCGGGGCCGATATTCGGGTCATCGGCATGCTCGGCGTCGCCGGTCTCGTGGTCATGGCTGTCGCCTACTTCTGAGCTGTCAGCAAGGCGGCCAAGCCTGCCGCACACGCGGCGTCGAGGGACAGGGCGACCGCCGATGACCGGTCCGGCCGGGTGTCAGTCCGGAAGCTCGAGTGCACTGGTGGCCAGTTCGTCGTGGATGAGTCATTCTGATCCCGTCATGCGGCAAACGCCGGTGGGTCGGAATCATCCGCACCTCCCCATGAACTCATTCCTCGATATACCGGGCATTGGGGCACGCCCGGCGACCAGCGGCAGGCTGAGCCCGTGCTGGATACGGTGAGCCCCATGAGCAGAGGGGTCGTTCTGTGGCCAGACGATGCAACGTCATCGTCCATCGAGACCTTGTGGGTAGAACTCGAGGAAGCAGGAATTGCAACCCTGTCGACCGAAGGTCACGGGCGGCATCGACCACACGTGTCGCTGATGGTCGGAGAGGGGCTGGATCCTCAGGCTGCACAAGATGCACTTGTTCGTGTACCGCAACATCCGATTCCACTGCAGGCCGATTCTGTGGCGATCTTTCCCGGAGGGACGATCGTGCTCAACGTCGTGATGTCGAGAGCACTCATTGACGAACACCACCGGGTCGTCGCCCTCGTTGGAGACCTACTTGCTGAGCCCTGGTCGTTCTATCGTCCCGATCACTGGACCCCTCACCTCACGATCGCTCACAACCTCACTCCGACCGAGCTGGCGATCGCCCTTCCGATCATCGAAGTCAGCTTGCCCATAGCTGGAGTCCTTGATTCCGGAGGAATCGAAGATGGCAGCACCGGCGAACGATGGGTCCGTCTCCCTGCCGGTTAGCGATCGAGCGCACACCCGGCCCTCGGGGGCCGGCGGCGTCCGCACCGGTCTGCCTGTTAGCGTCGTGGGGTGATGAAGGTGGGAAGCCCATCGCTACGGCGGTTCGATGGATGGCTGGTTGGTCACCCATTGGCCGGCAGGATTGCGAGTGCACTGCTGTTCGGGTTCGGCTTATCTGTTGCGACCTACATCCGAACCACTTCCATCGGCGAAGCCTCGGTCACGGCAGTGGCGTCTGCCCTCTTGTTCGGCACGTTGGTGTACCCGCGGTTCGGCCCCCGCAGGTCGATTCGGAAGCTTCGATAACCGCCTCGCTCCCGGCGTTCGGGGACCGGCGCCAACCCTGTGCCCCCGTTGGATACGCTCATCGACATGAGCGAGCGCAGGAGTGCCTTTCGATTCTGGCCTGAAGGCTACGAGGCGCTTCAGAACCTGAATGGACTCGTCGAACGATCTGGCCTGGAGCGAGATCTACCGGATTTGGTGAAGATGCGGGCGTCCCAGATCAACGGTTGTGCCTATTGCATAGATATGCACTCCAAGGATGCCAGAATGCAAGGAGAGACCGAGCAGAGGCTCTACGCATTGAGCGCCTGGCGAGAGGCACCCTTTTTCCCGAACGGGAGCGGGGTGCCCTCGGGCTGACCGAAGCCGTCACGCTGATCGCCCAGACGGGGATTACGGAAGACGTCATCGAAAATGCATCCTCCGTATTTTCCCCCGAGGAACTTACGAGGCTTCTCTATTTGATCATCGAGATCAATGCCTGGAACCGACTGGCGGTTACGGCAGCCTCCCCCGAGCCTGGGAGCTACACATCACCAGATTGACAATGGCCGCCCACCCGGCGTTCTGAGGGAGGGTCAGCCGGCCTGATGCCTTCCGATCACCATGGAGCACGAACTCATTGGAGGCGAACCGCTCCATCGGCTCCAGTGGGGAGATGTACCTTGATCGACGGTGCAGCGAGTGGTCGCATCGGGCCGGTGTACGGACATAGCCACCTACGACGCAGTGCCGCCTGTTGCGCCTCGACGGTTCGCCATGGGGCTGGTTTCCCAGACGGGTCTCACGTTCGATCTTCTCCGGGATGCCGTTGAGTGGTTCCGGGAGCAGTCGCCCTCCCGCTTCACCGATCCGTACGCAGAGGAACAGGGGCCATCGACCCGCGGTGGGAGACACCCTCGTGCTCCGTCTGCGCCGCGGATCTAGAGTCCCCGACATGACCGAACCGACTCCGGCCCGCGCAGCCTCGGGTCCCACGCCCTTGACCCCCGAGGAGAGGGCTGAGCGCTCGTCGAGCTTTGGCAGAGCTGCCTCACTCTATGAGCGGTTCCGGCCGGGGCCGCCCGTCCAGTCGGTGGAGTGGCTGCTTGCGGACGGGCCGTCAACCGTGGTGGACCTGGGTGCGGGAACCGGGGCTCTCAGCCGCCTCCTGCTTCATCGGGTCCCTTCGGTAATCGCCGTGGAGCCGGACGATCTGATGCGGGGCGTATTGGAGCAGAACCTACCGACAGTCACCGCGGTGGCCGGACGAGGGGAGTCAATGCCGCTGTCGGACGATTCGGCAGACGCAGTACTCGCCTCATCATCGTGGCACTGGGTCGACGTGGTTCCAGCCCTTCGCGAAGTGGCGCGGGTTCTCGTGCCGGGCGGCACCCTCGGAGCAGTGTGGTCCGGCCCCGACCCAGAAGGCCCGTTTCTCATGCAAGCCCAGGCTCTCCTGGGAGCCGGAACGTCCTCTGACACCGATGGCGGCGCCGTGCCCGGTGGGGGCTCAGACATCGCCGAGATGCTGCTCGACGCACAGCGATTCGAGACCGTCCTGGCTATCCCAGATGGTGAGCCGTTCGCCGAGCCTGTCCAGCACGTGCACCGGTGGGACATCGCCCTGAACGCCGATGAACTCATCGGCCCGCTGGGCACCTTCAGCTGGATCATCCTCATGCCGGAGGAGCAGCGGAGGGCTGTGTTGGCCGAGGCCAGGCGTCTCCTCCGAGACGGGCTCGGCGTCGAGGGCGAAGTCACCGTCGACGTGACCTATCGGTCGGAGGCCTGGCGGACTCGCTTGCTCGACTGAGCCACCGGCCCGGCGTTCCGGGGCAGGGCGGAGGCATCGATTGCCAAGCTGATCAGCCTCTAGTCAACTGGTGCCCATGGCCTTCAACATAGGCATTGTCGGTGCTGGCATCGGTGGGCTGACGGCCGCTATCGCCCTCCGCCAGAAGGGGCACTCGGTGCATCTCATCGAGCGGGCGGCTGAGCTGGCCGATGTTGGTGCGGCCGTCTCACTTTGGCCCAATGCGCTAGCCGCACTGGATCGCCTTGACCTGGAGGAGACCATCCGAGCTGAGGGCCAGTGGGAAGACGACGGAGCGCTCCGAACGCCTTCCGGCGACTCATACTGGACATTCAACAACAGCAATCTCATCATCCTCCGACCGGCACTTCAGCAGGTATTGCTCCGTGCCGCCGGAGAAGACCTCCCTCTGACACTGGGGGCCCGATGCACCGGCCTCACGTCGCTTGCTGACGGACCGACCCTGATCCTGGATGACATGTCGGCCCATGAGTTCGATCTAGTGGTCGGAGCGGACGGGTTCCGGTCCGGAGTCCGTGCGGCGATCGCTCCCGAAGAGAATTCGGTGTTGTACTCAGGAAGCACAGCGTGGCGTGCCGTCGTGCATGCTCCGGGACTGGTCCCGACGGCGTGGCTCACGGTCGGGAGAGGTCTCCACTTCTTGGCGGCACCGCTACGAGACGGCGACGTCTATTGGAGTCCCTTGGTCAAGCTCCCACTATCCGAGGTCGAGTCGATCGACGACCAACTCGGGTTCATGCAGCGCTGCTTCGGGGGATGGCATGACCCAATCCCGGAACTGCTCGACCGCACCGACGCCGAGGCATGCTTCGCCACCCCGGTGCACTTTCGCCCACCGCCGACCTGGCTCTACCGAGGCCGCGTGGTCCTGATCGGTGACGCCGCCCACCCGATGACACCGGATCTGGGACAGGGAGCGTGCCAAGCCATCGAAGACGCCGTGGTACTCGCCGACTGTTTGGTCCCGAGCCGCCCGCTTGAGGATTCACTCGCAGCCTTCACAGAACGGAGGCTCCGGAGAGTCCGAAGGATCGTGAGAGAGGCACGCCTTCTCGGACGACTGAACTCATCAACGAGCCACTTCACCGAACTGGTCCGCAAGTCCATGTTCAAGTTCACTCCTTCGAGCTACTCGGAGCGCCACCTGCAGGACATAAGCGGCCGAGCCGCCTTCGATGCGCAGATGACCTGAGAGTCCGATGCAACAGGACACTCTTGTCGTCCGTCGGATCTGTCGGAACCTGATCCACACGCCACGGAGTGCCGGACTGTGACGCACCCCCGGCGATCTCGGGCGCCTGAACCCATTCGAAGACGGCGTGGCCTCGTCGCCCTCGCCGGGGACCGGTGTCGCAAACAGGGATCCTCCCTACGATGAGGGGACAGACGACCGAAGGAGATGGATGGACCCGCAACCGGGATGGGACAGCGCGCTGGGAATCCGGGTAGAGGAGCTGACCCCGACAAGGGTCGTGGCCTATGTCGACATCGACGAGCGACACCAGCAACCCTATGGAATCGTTCACGGTGGTGTGTGGGCCTCGATCGTGGAGTCCGTCGGTAGCCACGGTGCTGCGCTCGCAGCCCGAGCGATCACCGGCCAGATGGCGGTGGTCGGGACCTCGAACGCCACCGATTTCCTCCGCCCCCATCGCGCCGGCCAGGTGCGGGCGATCGGCACGCCACTATTCACCGGCCGAACGCAGCAGCTCTGGCTTGTCGAGATCGAGAGCGTGGCCGACGGCAAGATGGTGGCACGAGGGCAACTCCGACTCCAGAACTTGACGGCGCCACCGGATCGACGAGGCTGAGGGGGCGCAGCTCGTGACTGACACACTCAGGCTGATCGGAAGCACCGTGGGTGCGCTCGCTCCCGGCGAGCGGGCAGGACGTCAAGGATGTCGGCGGGTCGCCGCAAGGTTCGCGACAACACATTCTGCCGTTCGATGGATAGAGGCATCTGTACCGGTGGGTGATCCGGACCCGCAGATAGCCAGTGCGTTGTTCGACGGAATGGCCACCGGGACCGATTGATTCGCCCCCTCCCACACCCAGGCATCGGCCTGGAGTTTCGGAGGGCGACCGGTGGCGGCCGTGATCAGTAAGACGATTGACCGGATCTGATACACCTGGACGTAGGACTGAAGGCCGGTCGTATCGGGCAGCACAACTGTGGTGACCCCCCAACCGCGCAGTGCCTCCCGGACAGCGCCAACTTCGACCGCAGAGATTTCCGTGGCAACCGGTGAGGAATCAGCAGTGGAGAGGGCACCCAGCACGGTCTGACCGGCTGCTTCGGGGCCGGCGCGAGTGATCAAGCCGCCTGGCCCTCCGCCCCCCGCCATTGAGAAGCTCATTCTGTCCACTGCCTGCCAGGTCATGGCACTCTGCATGGACGCGAATGGCACCGGAAAGGCAAGCACTACGTGGTGCCCGCGCAAGGTCGGAGCTACCTTGGCGAACCACGTCGGCAGCACGACCGCCTGGACGGTGAGTGGCATGCCCGTGCTCAGATAGCCAGCCCATGGAATCAGTGCAACTGCTGCAACTACGGCACCGATGACGGCGCCTCTCGCTCGCAGTAGTGGCCTGGGTGAAGCGGCTTCGACGTAGGTAGCCCTTGCAGTTGGATCCGGATCGAGCACGCCGCTGATAGCCATCGAGCGAGTGTGGTCCACGATGAGGCCCAACATCACTCCGGCGCACAGATACGTAACCATCAGGAATCGGCTGGGGATGATGTTCTCCAGCAGTGGGGCCCGAACGAACAGGCGCCACGGCGTCCAGTAGTGAGCCCGGAGCCCAAGCGATAGTGGAATCGACACAGCGCCTACGACGGCAAAGAGGCAGAGGCGGCTGTCTCGTCGCCACAGCACCACTCCGCCGACCAGGACCGCAGCCATACCCAATCCGAGGTACTGGCCAGAGAGGATCGGCGCCTGGTAGCCGCCGTATCGGTGGGTCAAGGTGCCGACTGCGGGAGTTGCTGCCGCCGGCTCCAGGAAGTCCTTGAGAACGCTACCGACATAGCTGACTGGCGCGCCGGCCCCCCAGACCGGCCCGGACAGATGAGCCGGGCCGGCGAGTGCGAACCACAGCGGATATGACAGCAGGGCGGAGGAAGTGACAAGCGCGGTGGCCAGCGCGACCCCCGCGTACCGAAGGCTCCGCGCGGACGTTGCGCGATTCCATAGGGCGATACACACCACGAAACCCAGGCCGAGCGTGAGCGCGATCACACTGATGACCAGCAACTCTGACCCGATGAAGAACTGAAGGGCCGCCAGAAGACCAAGCAACGCCCCAACGAGGACGGGTCGACGAGCCTGCCGAACGAGAATTTCATCGAGGCAGGCCACGATCAGCGGCGGCACGGCAGCCATGGAGACCATCAGATGTCCATCGGTGAGACCGATGAGAATGAAGGGAGAGAATCCATATGCCAGGCCGCCAACGAATGCCGCAGGAGTCCAGGACACCCAGCGCCGAAGCAGCACGAACATTGCCAGGGCGGAGAGGACCGGGCTGAGGGTGAGCGCCACGTTCAGTGAGGCAATCGGGCCGAACCAGAGGGTGAGTGGCGAGAGGACCACGCCGATGGCCACCTCGCCCGTGTTGGCAAGGAGATTCACGCCCGTCGGGTGGAACATCGCCGTCGAGAAGAGAGGGTTCGTGCCGTGGGTCAGGGCATACGCCGGCCAGGCAAGAAACCATGTGAACAGCGACGTATCACCGCACCCGCAGGTGGTCGTCGTCGACGGATTGCCCGACCAAACATGCCAGAAGACCAGAAGCGAGAGTCCCAGGTAGCCAAGGACGGCCAGAAGATACTCGCACGCGTGGACGAGGCATCGCTCTGTACGGAGTCTGCCGATGAGCATGGAAGTGATCCTCGTGACCAGGATGCGCGCGTCTGCAGTCGGAGGTGAGCCGACGAACTGATCATTACTCAATCCAGCGCCGCGTGTAGCTCGGGAGCTCTGCGGAGTTGCGCGATGCGTCCACATTCTCGAATGGAGTCATACCTGACGGGCGGTGGTTATGACCCTCGAGCAGCTGGCGTCACCGGCAGAGGGCGCACCAGCTCCCGAGGCGTCGGAGCGTGACACTCACCGGTGGTATGGGACAGGTCGCCGACTCGACACAGGGAAGCCCTATCGATCTGGCCAGCTCAATGTTCGGAAAGGCGTCGGAGTGCTGTCCACGGCGACACCATGCTTCAGGAGCGCATCACAGATGGCCGCCCACTGTGAAGTCCAGAAAACGAGATAGAAATCGGGCTTGGGAGCGCGGATCTCGACGCATGACGTAAGGACCGTTCGGGATTTCCCGACAGTTACAGATTCGATTTCGCTGAACCGCAACTCGACCGTCGGAACGAATGGGCTTAGCACAGGGGAGCTCGGCGAGAAGCGCAATCCCCAATCGAACACAGAGAGTCTGCCTGTTCCTCGACTTCCGCTGCCGCTCCCGAAGCCTCGCTTCCTCGTCCAGGTGAGACCCCCGACGTAGGACTCCTCGAGAGCACTCTTCGTCGCCGATTCAGGGATCCGTCGCCCAGACTTCCTGGTGTAGGCCCGGAATCCGAAAAGCAGCGTCGCAACCATGACAAACCAACCGCTGATGAGCAGGTCCTTCCACACGGCGCCAGGTTAGGACACAGCTTCCCCAGGCGGTGGTTCCGTGCCAGTATTTGCTCCGGATTGACAGGCATTCCTGAGTGACACTCACCCGGCGTTCGGGGTCAGTCACGCAATTCAAGATGACATTCGACGTCGGGCACGTGGACACCAAGCTGGACGAGGGCAGCAGATACTGAGGATGTCGTGCTGACGTGCACCGCTTGAAGGCCCGCATCGAGGGCTCCTGCGACATTCTCAGTGAGGTCATCGAAGAACAAGATCCTCGACGGGGGCACCCCGATCATTTCGGCCACGCAGTCGAACGCGACACGTTCAGGCTTTCGGTGCCCAATGTCGCACGACACAAACGTTGCTGTGAACACCTCGAGGTCCTTGGCGAAGCGCTGGGACCACACGGCTTTATGAGTCTGGTTGCTATTGGTGAACGCGTAAAGGGGGAACTTCGCAGCGGCCGCGGCGAGCAGTGGGCCGATACCCGGAACGACGCCGACGTAGATGTCATTCCAACCTTCCAAGAGCTCACCGTCGTCTTGGTCGACCTCCAGAGCAAGCCGCACTTGTTGGAAGTAGGCGCCTATGCCCATCGCGCCGCGCTCGTGCTGCTCGTATGCAGTGTCGAAGTTAAAGCGGGAGGCGATGAATTCGATGCCCTTGCCACTGGAGTCCGCCCACCGTTTGAAGCAGCGCCGGAAGTCAATGTCGACTACTACCCCACCGAGATCGAACAGAAGTACGTCAACTGACCCTGCGCGGTTCGACGGCTCGGCCACGGACCTGATCATGGCATTCAAGATCACGGCTTGCCCAGGGAAACGTTCAGCGAGCGTCGTCTACCCGGTGTCATGGGATACCCGCCCGAGCGACTCGTGGGTCACGGCATGATGTCTTGCGATGGATCGCCCCGGTGGAGCAACTAGTAAGGCTCGGCAACTCGACAATCTCGTCGAGGTGCCCGGTGGACATGTTGGGACGGACCCTTATCGTCGCTGGGGTCCCATTTTTCATTGGACCTGGCAGCTGGTCCACTTACCGCTCTGGGGAAACCCCGGGGGTTCGTTCGACAAGCGTGATGTCGTCGTCATCGATTCTGTAGGGAACCACGAGTTGTATCGGGAAGGACCGTTCACCGCACAAAGTGCCTTAGCTCGGCAGCGGTCCATAGTTCGAGAAATCGGAACCGATGGTCTCAAGGAGTTCTTGCGGAAACGAGAGATCGAATCCTCGAGAATCGGTTCGGTGGTTGCAACCAGCGGCGAACTCTCCGAGTCTGAGGAGGCTCTCCTGTCCCTAAGACTCTGGTGGAATCGCATCAGGGGCATCAGGTAGCGGACACCGACCCGGCGGTCGGGGGCACTCTTCGGATAGCAGCATTACCCCCCAGTTGATCCAAAGGTGCCAAGTGGAATGCCGAGGCTTGTGCAGGTGGTCACGATCTGACTCTCAACTGCGGCTATCTCCGAGGCGCTCTGGTCGTTCATCGCCCTCAGCAACTTCCCTGCCTCCCGATCTAGACCCTGATCGCCGGAATGCTCACCAGCTTTGATTGGTGGCGTGAGAAGGGCGACCGAAAAGTTGGGTGGCGGCGGAGTGCCGGGAATCGAACCGCAAAGTCCCTTCGCAGCAGCCGATGGACCAGACGAACATCCGGCAGCGCCGACTCCCAATGCTCCGACTAGGACCGCTGCAACCAACACCTTTTTATGCAATCCGCCGCTGCTCACGGTTCGTATCGTGGCACATTTCAAAAATGTCCGTATAGCAGGATGATAGAAACGTCCTAGTCACGTCGATCCGGGAACTACAGCGGCAGCCGCCTTTGCTTCTGGGTCCTGTCGCCAAAGTGCCGGTCGGTCGTCGGGGTCGATAACCGACCACCATCCGGCGTTCAGGGGCAGGGGTCAGACTCGCCGAGTGCATGTGTACGCGCCGTAGGCAGACCTGACGAATGACCGATCGAACACATCCAACCCCACATTGTCCAGCATCTGTTCGAAGAGCCAGCTGAACGTGCTGAACTCGCCTCGCACGTGTGCGGCCAGCTCGTCGGCGGTGAATCCAACCGCTGGGTCCCTGACGGCCCCGTCCATCCAGGCATCGATGCGCTTGTCCGTCTCCGTCGGATCGAAATCGAAGATCAAGTCTCGAATCCGGGCGATCCCACCGGGCGTGAGCATCGACGACATCCCTTGCAGCGCCACGACCTTCCAGAAGTCCGGAAGCTGACGGAGAGCATTGTGGGTGAAGATCACGTCCGCGGCATCACCATGGTGTTCGTAGCTGAGGAATCCCGCCTGGACGACTCGGACGTTCGTGATCCCATCGTCGTGCGCTTTCCGATGGAGGAAGTCAACCATCGGAGTGGACACATCAACGGCGATGACCTCACGGCAGTGCGGCGACACAGCAAAGGCGAAGGTTCCTGTTCCGGCGCCAAGATCGACCACGATCGAGTGCTCGTCCATGCCGGAATCGAGCAGGCGCCTGATGTCCTCGGTTGGGTCGAACTGCGCCTTCCGGTCGTAGGCGGCGACGTAGTCACCATCGAGATGTTCAGCGCCTGCGCACTGCTGCTCGTCTGGATACCAGTAACTCATTCACCCGATTATCCCAGCGCCGGGCTCGCCGAGTGTGCGCCCACCGTCCGGTGATCGGGGACACGGTGGTACCAAGCCAGCTTGTCTAGTCCAAGCCTTCGCTGTTCATGAACGCCTTCACGCTTTGCATCGTGTCCATAAACTGTGCCGGAAAGATAATTGTACTGTTGTGTTCACTTGCCACGTCCGCCAATACCTGAAGATTCCGAAGCTGAAGCGCAATGGGATGCTGAGCGATGATGTCTGCTGCTTCGCCTAATTTTGCTGCTGACAGTTGCTCCCCCTCCGCGGCAATGATTTTGGCACGCTTCTCACGTTCTGCCTCAGCTTGTTTTGCCATGGCTCGTTGCAGCGTCTCAGGTAGCTCGATGTTCTTTACCTCGACGGTGCTGATGTAAACCCCCCATTCCTCAGTGATTGTCGCCAGGATTTCCTTGATCTTTTCGTTGATGACTCCGGTTTCACTGAGTACATCATCCAACCTACTCTGACCGATAACATTCCGAACGGTGGTCTGTGCTATCTGATAGGTAGCGTCGTGTTTCGCTTCAATCTCGACGATAGACTTCACCGGATCGGTAATTCGATAGTAGGCGACCGCGGCGACGTCAATCGAAACATTGTCGAGAGTGATGATTTTTTGGCTGTCGACGGGAAGCGTCACGATTCGTGTGCTGACCTTTCGGAGATTGTCACAGAATGGGACCGTGAATCGCAGCCCCGGCTCCTTGATTTCGGGTCGGACTCGGCCAAGGCGAAAGACAACTCCACGTTCCCATTGCTTGATGACATTGATGCCGAAGATGCTCAACGTTGTTCATCCCTTCTCAATTGACCTGCAATGACGAGGGTCCATCCTTGGCCAGCCGACCGGCATATGACAAGGCATTGCTGGCAATGGGTGTTGCGTCGACAAGAGTTGGTCGGCACTCACTGATGCTTCACCCTGGGATAGCCGGTCCGGACGATCTCATGTCCCCGATGTGCCGAATTGTGACGCAGTCCCGCCGTTTAGTGACGCTTCTTCCGTGTAATTGCGTTATTGGGATGGCTCCGGGCTCCGGTGCCCGAAATGACCCCGAGGTGGGACCAAAACCCGACGATGACACAGCGACCACTCACCTCACGGCACCACTGTCGGTGTTGAGGCGAACGGACCCGTCGATGGTGCCAGAGGGACCGGAAGGAGTACCAACGGGGCACCTCGAGCACCGACATTGGCGGCCGGGGCCGGCACGGTCTCGAACGGTGCCGGACAGGGCCACCCAACTGATGGAGCATCGGGGAGGCGTCCAGGCGTCGCTCCATCCGAGCCCGGGCGACATCCAGAAGTAGGTGCCGTTGAGTCACCCGCAGGTTACGTGGGTGTCGGATTGAGGAGCTATCTCGATGGGGGTCGAGGCGATGATGACCGGACCGACGGATCGAGTCCTTGACGAGGGGGAGAAACCGCTCACAGCCCCTGTTGCGCATCACGGGCGAGTGGGCAATCCGCCGAGGCAGTGCGCCAGAGGCCGGCAGTCTCGACCCAGCCGGTCCCGGGGCTCCAATGGGTATCCGAACCGCTGCTTCCCAGGAACCGGAGTTCAGTCCGGGACGCGTGAATCGGGCACCGGAGCCACATTGGAAGATATGAACCAGAGTTGCAGACAGGGGCGGTCAGGCGCGCGGGGCTTACGCGGGGAACGGAATCGGCGACGCCAGGCGCAGGAACTCATGTCCTACGCCTGGCCCTCACGTTCGTGGTCGGGCTGCCGGGATTCGAACCCGGGACCTCTTGACCCCCAGTCAAGCGCGCTAACCAAGCTGCGCCACAGCCCGTACCTGGTCAGGGGCACATTCTGCGAATGATGCTCCGTTCCGTCGTGGTCAGTTGCCGAGGCTCGACATCGAGCACCCGCAGTGACCCTGGCAGAGACTAGTCGCCGGACAGCCGGTCACTGAATCGCTCGGCTCGCGGCTCCCGGCTCCACCGCACCCGCGCCCCGACCGTGACCGGTGGGAAGCTGCACCGGATGCAGGTGATCGAGCTCGTCTTCGGTATCGGGTGGGTGGCGTTCTGGATCTACTGGCTGGTGGCGGCGTTTTGGATGAAACGGGGCCGGATCGCGTGGTCGCGCGAGCTCCGCGTACGGGTGCTCCTCGCGGTGGCGGTACTCCTCCTGCTCCGGATCGGGTTCTTCCGGCACCACGGACCCACTGCTGATCCCTGGTTGGTCGGACTCGGACTCGTCCTCTTCGTGCTCGGGTTGGGACTCGCTGTCTGGGCCCGGGTCCACATCGGGCGCAACTGGGGCACGCCGATGTCCCAGAAGGACGAACCGGAGCTCGTCACCAGCGGCCCCTATCGGCTCGTCCGCCATCCGATCTACTCCGGGATCCTCCTGGCCTCCGTCGGCACCGCATTGGCACTGAGCTGGGTGTGGCTGGTCGTCGTCGCCCTGGCCGGGGGCTACTTCGTCTACGCCGCCACCGTGGAGGAGCGCTACCTGACCGAGCAGTTCCCCGACACGTATCCGGTCTACCGGCGCACGACCAAGATGCTGGTGCCGTTCGTCTTCTGAACCGTGCGTCACGGATCCTCCCAGCGCCCGACGGGGCAGCCGTGGCGTACTGTCGTGCCCATGCTCAGAGGCAGGTCCAGACGGGCGGAGGCGGCGGCTGCGAGTTGGGATGAGGAGCACCAGGAATTGACCGCCGTCCTCGAGGCCGCCCGTGCGGGGCACGGCTACCCGTGCACGCACATCGTGGCCAAGAAGGACGAGTCCGAGGTCGCCTTCGTGTCCGGTGCCGGACTGATCGAGATGCGGGCAGGAGCGGGCCATTACACCGGCCATTCCCAGGGGGTCTCCATACCGATCGGAAGCCTCGGCGGCCGCAGCATCCGCTATCGGGTGGGTGCCCAGAAGGGGCACTTCGTCGCCGGCACGCCCGAGGAGAAGGTCGTCGACCAGGGACAACTGGTCATCACCAGCCAACGGATCGTGTTCCTGGGTACGTCCCGGACCTCGGAGTGCGCGTTCGGGAAGCTGTTGAGCATCCAGCAGGCTCCGGGACGGATCACCGTGTCGGTCTCCAACCGCCAGAAGCCCACGGTGGTGCAGTACGGCACCAAGCTCGACGGGTGGATCGAGATGCGACTCGGGCTGGCACTCGCCATCTACCGAGGAGAGGCTGCGCAGTTCGCGGACGTGATGGAAGCGAACCTCCGGGACCTGGAGGCCGAGAAGCCCGGCATCACCGTTCCCGCACCACTCCCGGTGGCGTCCGACCCTCCGGCACGTCCCGTGACCGGCGAGGAGCCTTACTCCCCCGTACCGACGACAACATCGGAGCCGCGGCCCACGGAGGGGTCCGAACCGGGCCCGCAACCGGCATCCATTGCCGACCCCGTCCGGCCGGCGCCCGACGTGCAGCCGGAACCCGCCGTCCAGCTTGAACCGGTGGCGGCGGCGGCGAGGGATCAGCCGGTCGTAGCTCCCCCACCTGGTTCCGAGCCGACACCACCACCCCCACCTCCTCCCGTCTGGAGTCCCGACCCGACCGGTCGGTTCGAACTCCGGTGGTGGGACGGCACCCGCTGGACGGAGCACGTGTCGACGGCGGGCCGGGAGTCGACCGACTTCCTCTGACCGGCCACCCGCGATCGACGGGGGTCCACCGCCCCGCCGGCACCCGCTCCCCCGGCGGTACGGCCGGGCTGCCCGCCCGTACACGCCGGAGCGGGGCAGGACGTCGGGGCGTGTGCCACCATGAGCAGAAGGTCCGGGGTGCATCCCGGTGAGTCTCCGGGGGATGACGTGGACGACCTGTCGGGCAAGGTGGCGGTGGTGACCGGTGGTGCGGCCGGGATCGGTCGGGGCATCGTGGGCGCGCTCCTCGACGAGGGCTGCCGGGTCGTCGTCGCCGACATCGAGGCCCCCGTCCTGGAGCGGACGATCGACGATCTCGAACCCCGGGGCGACGTCACCGGGATCGTGACCGACGTGTCGGATCCGGCTTCCGTGGACCGCCTGGCCGACGCCGTGTTCGAGGACTTCGGGGCCTGCCACGTCCTGTGGAACAACGCCGGGGTCACCTCGGGCGGCGGTGGCAACCCCTGGGAACAGGAACCCAACGACTGGCGCTGGTGTTTCGGGGTCAACGTGTTCGGCACGGCGAACGGGGTGCTGGCCTTCGTGCCCCGCATGATCGCCTCGGGCGAGGAAGGCGTGGTCGTGACCACGTCGTCCGGGGACGGTGGCATCGCTCCGGTGCCGTACGCGTCGGTCTACGCCTCGTCCAAGGCGGCGATCAGCTGCCTGACCGAGGCGCTGGCCCACCAGTTCGCCGCCCAGGGCACCAACCTGTCCGCCGCCGTCTTCTATCCGTCCGGCGGCCTGCTCGAGACCGGGCTGTGGGAGGCCCAGCGGAACCGGCCGTCCGACCTGGCCCGGGTGCGGCCCCGACCGCCGGCCCCCGGGACGACGTTCGCCGAGTTCAAGGCGGCACTGGCCGCCGCCGGCCGCCCGACCGACACCGTCGACCTCGACGAGCTCGGCCGCTTCGCCGTCCAGGGGGTGAAGGACGGGAAGTTCGTGATCATGCACGACCTCGACCGCGCCGGTGCGCTGCTGCACGCCAGAGCGGACGCCATCGCCAAGGGCGAACTGCCACCCTCGGCCCTCGACGGACTGGCCTGAGGCCACCGTCGACCGGACCGACCGATCGACTCCAGGGGAACCACATGACGACCGAGCTCACACCGGACAGCCGCTACACCGTGATCAGCGCCGACGCCCACGCCGGAGGTGACATCCTCGACTACCGGCCCTACCTGGCGAGCCGGTGGTATGACGAATTCGACGGCTGGGCGGCCGCCTACGTCAACCCGTACGCCGACCTCCAGGCGGCCACCGCCTACCGGAGCTGGGACTCGGACCGCCGGCTGGCCGAGAACGACGCCGACGGGATCGCCGCCGAGGTGCTCTTCCCGAACACGGTTCCACCGTTCTTCGAAGAGGGGAGCCTGCTCGCCCTGCCTCCCACCGCGGCCGACTACGAACGCCGCTGGGCCGGTGTCCAGGCCCACAACCGGTGGCTGGCGGACTTCTGCGACCGGGTCCCGGGCCGGCGGGCCGGTGTCGCCCAGATCTTCGCCAACGACATCGACGACGCCGTGGGCGAGGTGCGGTGGGCGGTCGCCAACTTCGACACCTTCGGTGGGATCCTGCTGCCGAGCCTGCCGCCGGGCGCCGACCTGCCGGGCCTGTGGGACCCGGCGTGGGAGCCGCTGTGGGAGCTCTGTGAGGAGCTCGACGTCCCGGTCAACATCCACGGCGGTGGCGGCCTCCCCGACTACGGCGACTCGGAGGTGGCCCGGGCCATGCTGCTCGTCGAGCTGCCGTGGTTCTCCCACCGCTCGATGTGGCACCTGATCTTCGGCGGGGTCCTGGAGCGGCACCCCGACCTCAAGGTGGTGCTCACCGAGCAGGGCCTGGCATGGCTGCCACGGGGGCTCGAGACGCTCGACTGGTTCTACGGCCGGATGACGATGGGCGGGGCGGCGGAAGCGGCGTACTTCGGCGTGGCGGCCCAGGGGATGTCGATGACACCCTCGGAGTACTTCGCCCGCAACGTCTACGTGGGGGCGAGCTTCCTGCGGGCCACGGAGTCGGCCGTGCGCCACGAGGTCGGAGTCGACCGCATCATGTGGGGCTCGGACTATCCGCACACCGAGGGATCCTTCCCCTACAGCCTGTTGGCGCTCCGGGCCGCCTTCGGGACGTGCGACCCGACGGAGACCAGGCAGATGCTCGAGGACAACGTGGCCGCCGTCTACGGCTTCGATCTCGGGGCCCTGCGTCCGGTCGGCGACCGGATCGGACCGACCGTGGCCGACGTGGCCACTCCGCTCGCGGTCGAGGACTACCCCACCGACTCCACCTGCAACGCCTTCGACCGGCATCAGGTTCTGCGCAGCTGGTGACGGCTCTTTTCTGACCCCGCTACCTGTCAGTCGGGCGGCTGCACCCCGCCCACGATCAGCCGGGCGGCTGCACCCCGTACTCCGCCTTCCACCAGCGGGCCGAGGCCCGCTCGGCCGGGTCGCTGTGCAGGGTGTGGTCCTGGCCGAGCGATTCAGGTGTCGGTCCGATGCGGCTGGCGATGGGACGGAGCTCGTCGAGGTCGAAGCCGTACACTCCGGCCGCGGTCAGACCCAGCAGCTCGGCGGTGTCGTCGACCGGCACCTCGGCGAAGTCGGCCCGAAGTTTGGCGGCGGTGTGCGGCCAGGTGCCCTCGGGATGCGGATAGTCGGTGCCCCACATGACCACGTCGGTCCCGATGACGTACCGGCGCCGGATCTCCTCCTTGGACATGGTCGAGGCACCGATGAAGATGTTGGTGCCGAAGTAGTCCGACGGGAGCTTGGAGATCTTGCCCTGCAGCATGGCGGCCAGCTTCTTGGTGGTGTGGCCGCCGCCCATGTACTGGTCCCACTTCCACATGAGGTCCGGCGCCCAGTAGGCGGCCGCCTCGGTCACCACGAACTTGAGGCCGGGAAAGCGTTCGAAGGCGCCACCGAAGAGGAGGTGCCAGGCCGGTCGGGCGGTCCACCAGACCACCTCGGCCAGGTACACGCCCGTGTTGTCGCCGTACTCCTCCATCGGGGCCTCACCCGAATGGGTGTGGACGGGCAGGCCGGCCTCGGCGCAGACCGCCCACACCGGGTCGTAGGCGGCGTCGTTGTACGGGATCCGGTCCCGCCACATCGTCGGGATCATGATGCCGCGGATGCCCGGCTGGGTCGCCACCCATTCGATCTCGGTCACGGCCCGGTCGATGTCGTGGGTGATCGGTACCAGGGCGATGCCACCCCGTCGGTGTGGCGAGTGCGAGCACATCTCGGCCAGGAACCGGTTGTGGGCGTGGGCCCCGGCGAAGGCCAGCTCGGGATCGGCGATGGCGCCGGCGAACAGTCCCGCGCCGAAGGGGGGCGAGGCCTGGCCGGTGACGGCGTCGGCGTCGGCGAAGAGGACGTCCGCCGCCACGCCGTCCGAGTCGAGCTCCTTGTCGCGGACCGACGGGTCGAAGGCGCCTTTCAGCCCCTCCTCGTTGTCGGTCTCCCACCCCATGATGTAGTCGTAGTTGAAGGCCAGCGACTGCTCCCGGTGGGCCGCCCGCTCGGCCAGGTACTCCTCGAAGGCCGGGAAGTACCGGGCGTCGAGGTACTGGCGGTAGTCCTCACAGGCCAGACCGGCGTGGCCGTCGGCCGAGACGACGATGTAGCGGTCGGTCGGCGAGGACGGGACGTCACGGCCCGGGGACGCGCTCACCGGCTGGCCCCCAGGACGCTCAGGTCGTCGTAGCGCTGGTGCACGAAGGGCGTCAGCCACTCCGCCGGCACGAACTCCACGATCTCGCCGGACTGGGACGACGAGATCTCGGCGTACTCGAACGACAGCACCTCTTCGACCGGGAAGTCGGCGATCGGGTCCAGGGGTGCCTCGAGGAGCTTGCACTCGCCGGTGACCGGTCGGACGACACGGGCCGTCTCGTGGCGCCGGCAGTAGACGAGGGCCGGGTCGCTGTCGAGCCCGGCGCCGGACGGGTCGGGCAGGAGCTTGAAGTAGAAGTCGAGCTTGTCGATCTCGTAGCCGGGCCCCTCCGGACCGAGCGTGCCCGACACCTCGGCCACCTGGGAGCCCATGCGCGCCACGCCGGCGGTCAGCGAGTCGCCGTCCACGTCGAGGTGGAGCCGGGCGATCTTCTTCGGCTCGCCGAACGTCTCCCGTCCGCCGGTGGTGGCCTGTTCCGTGCTCATGGGCATGAAGAGGGCGTACTCCCCCTCGACGTCGCCGTGGCGGGCCCGGACACCGAACCAGCCGGCACCGAAGGTCGGCAGGCCGGTCCCCATGTCGACGACGGCGATGCGGAGCCGCGCCGTGGGTGCGGCGGGCCCGAGCGGCCGCGGCAGGACGGCGGCGATGGCCTCGGGATCGGTGCGGAAGACGATCGTGACCGCCTTGGACCAGATCGCGTTGCGGGTGGCCTCGACCTCGCGGTTGGACTGCGCCACCACTGGCCGAGCGCCGTAACGGACTTCCCCCATGACGTCTCCCTCCCCCGGCGGCTCAGCGGCCGCCACGCCCAGTGTGGCACGCTGCGATTCGGTGTGCCCGTGTTCCCGGTGGAGCGGACGGGAGCCGATGGTCGGGTCCGACCGGGGTTCGGTGGGGTGCGCCGCCGGAAGGCCGATCCGGTCAGCGGAGGACGGAGGTGCGTGCGCCGCGGGAGCGGGACTGCACGGCGCTCACGAACGACTCGTGGACGCCGTGCAGGGTCAGCCAACGCCGGGACGCATCGAGGTCGAGGCGAACGGAGGTCCTCCGTACCCTGGTGCCCTCGGCGATCACGCTCGACAGCGCCACACATGCCAGGACGGCCACACCGATCGCCACGACGCGGAATTGGGTGGTGTGCTGGACGAGGGCGACGAAGGCACCGATCACCAGTGCCACGGTGAGGCCCGTCGCCCACCGTCGGGCACGCTCCGCCTTCAGCCTCCGCTGATAGGCGGCTTCCGAATACGGCAAGGTGACGGTGAGGAATTCGCCGCTCCGCCGGAAGGCGGAGATGACGATCAGGCCCAACCATCCGAGTGGGCCGGCCAGGACGAGCAGCCAGGCCACACCCAGACCACTCCGGTCGCCCAGCTGCTGGGAGAAGGTCAGGGCGTCGTCGGTCACCACCCCGTCGATGACGCAGACTGGGGGAAGGTTCCCGAGCACCGCCTCGTCGACGAACACCGTCACACTCGCCATGGGATCTCCCGTCTCTCCGCCTCCGTCGATTGTTCCATGTGGCGGGACCACGTGCAGGGTTGCCGGCGTCGTGGCCGGCTGACCGGTGTGGGTGCCCCGTCCCCCGGCGGAGAGGACGGGAACGTCGCGACGACCGGTGGCTCCATCCGGGAGTCACGGATCGGGCACGGCGAGTACATGGACCTGTGACGCCATCCACTTGTAGGGCTCCGTCGCCCCCGCCCGCTCCTCGGCGTCGAGCAGCAGGGCGAGCGTGTCCGGATCGGGCGGAGGGGCGCTGGCCGCTGCCGCGTCCGTCAGGACGCGCACGCCGAACCAGGCGACCGGGCGCAGCCCGGCGCCGGCGAGCACCGCGGCGATGTCGGGGGTCCGGTGGGCACGAGCCGGGAGACCGAGCTCATTGACGTAGGTGGTCGCATCGAACGCCGCCAGGGCGCCGGCCCAGTCGCCCCGCAGGCCGGGACGCATCGCCAGCGCGTGTCCGTTGCGAAAGGTCAGGGACACGTGGCCGCCCCGCGCCACCCGTTCCGCGAGGTGCCCGACGGCCGGCGCCCAGTCGTCGAGGTACATCAGCACACCGTGGCAGCACACGAGATCGAACGTCCGCCCGCCGCACAGGTCCGCCACCCCCTCGATCCCCCCTTCCAGCAATTCGACCTCGAGGTGGCCGACGCGGGCCGAGTCGGCACACCGGGCCAGGAGATCCGGCGAGGGATCGACACCGGTGACGCGACAGCCCGCCGAGGCCAGACGGAGCGCCTGGGTCCCCTGTCCACAGCCCACGTCGAGCACGGACGAGCCCGGCCCGACCAGGGGCGCGAGCTGACGGGAGATCACCTCCTGGCGGACGACGTTGCGGAGGTTCCCCAGCCGGTCGATCCATGCCTGCTCACCGGGGACGAAGCCGGTCACGGGCAGATGCTGGCACGTGGCGGTCGCCGATGCCGGCCCTCCCCCGCCGTCGATCGGCTGCGCCCCGTCAGGGCCCGGGCATCCCGAGGTCGCGGAACAGGGCCCGGGTGAGGCCGCCCATCTGGTCGAACGGCAACTCGTCGACCCCGAACCAGCCCACCTCGGAGGTCTCGTCACCGTCCGGACGGGGTTCTCCCCCGGCCACCGAGGCGTCGAAGACCGTGGCGACGTAGGCCGTCACGTCGCCGTTGGGGTAGGTGACGTAGTAGTCGGGGCCTCCGAACACGCCGAGGACGGCGCCGAGCTCGACCGTGACGCCCGCCTCCTCCTCGGCCTCGCGCACGGCACCGTCGTGGGGGCGCTCCCCCGGTTCGACGGCACCGCCGATGGTGGCCCAGTTGCCGGAGTCGATGAGGCGGACGAGGAGGATGCGTCCGGCGCCATCGCGTGGTAGGACCGCGGTCGACGGGAGCAGGAGGAGGTCGTGCCCCACCTTGTCGCGGAGTCGGCGCACGTACGGTGAGATCACGCCGTCACCGTAGCGGCGGCGGTCCGTCCGGGCGTCCGGGGTGGCCTGTGGGATGCTCGTCGCACCATTCACGTCCTCCGGTGGATGCCTTCGCGGCGATCGCGTGGCGGCCGGGCACGGAGGAGGTGTGACCACGAGGAGGACGTCAGTGAGCGGTCGGGACAGGCTCCACCGATATGCCTCGGCCGCGCAACGCCGATGGGCACCGGCGAAGCCGGAAACCACCGGGTCGCCGGCCCGTTCGACCGCGCTCGTCTCCGGGCGCATCTTCAAGGCGGAGGCCTCGCTGCCCGTGCCGGACCGGCGACTCAAGGGCAGTGTCGGGCCGGCGGCGGCGTTCGAGGAGGTCGCCCTGACCACCATCGGTCGTCTGAGCATGGCCGGCATCGCGCCCGACGACGACGTCCTGGACATCGGCTGTGGCGTCGGACGTACCGCCCGCTACCTGTGCGACCTGCTCGGGCCGGACGCGACCTACGAGGGATTCGACATCGTGGAGGACGGGATCCGATGGTGCGAAGAGCACATCACCCCGGTGTTCCCCAACTTCCGGTTCCGGTGGACGCCGGTGTCCCACTCCCACTACAGCCCCGACCCCTCGCTGCCGCGGGCGGCCGACCTGCGGTTCCCGTATCCGGACGGGTCGTTCGACTTCGCCCTCGCCCATTCGGTGTTCACCCACCTGTTGCCCGAGGTGGCCGAGCACTACCTCCACGAGGCCGCCCGCGTGCTGCGACCCGGGGGCACGCTGTACGCCACGTGGATCCTGTTCGACGTCGGACCGTCGAAGTGGGCCCATCCGCTGGCGACGGAGATGCAGACCGACCCCTCCGGCGATTTCGCCGTGCTCGACCCTTCCGTGCCGGAGATGGCCGTCGCCTACGGCGAGCCGTTCGTCCGGGCCGCGCTGGGCCGGGCCGGGCTGACCGTGTGCGAGCCGGTCCATTCCGGCATCCCCCTGCTCCAGGACGTGGTCGTGGCCCGCACGTAGCGCCGTCGTCCGGCGCGCGCCCGGCTCGGTGCCGGGCCGCCCGTTCAGGATCGCCCCGACGAGGCGTACTCGATGACCCGGGCCATCGTCTCGTCGGAGGCCTTGGCCACGGAGCCGGAGTCGACGGGGGGCTGCGGGTCGTACTCGATCATCAACTGGGCCGCCCGGGCGGCCGTGGTGTCGACCAGGAGCTCGACCAGTCGCAGCGCCATGTCGATGCCGCTCGACACCCCTGCCGCGGTCAGGATGCGCCGGTCCAGGTGCTCCACCACCCGGTCGGCCACCGGGGTGACACCGAAGGCCTCGAGCTCGGGGTACGTGGCCCAGTGGGTGGTGGCCGTCAGCCCGGTCAGCAGGCCCGCCGCGGCCAGCACCAGCGACCCCGTGCAGACCGACGTCGTCCACGTGGACGTGGCGTGCACCGAGCGGACCCACTCGAGGACCCGTTCGTCGTGCTCGAGCACCCGGGTGCCGACCCCGCCGGGGAACACCAGCACGTCGGGCGCCGGGACCTCCTCGAAGATGGCGTCTCGGGTGATCCCCAGCATGCCGTTCTCGCTGCGGACCTCACCTCGCTCGTGGCCGACCACGACGACGTCGATGGTGGGCACCCGTTGGAGCACCTCGTAGGGCCCGACGGCATCGAGTGCCGTGAAGCTGTCGAAGAGGGGGATGGCGACGGTCGTGCGGGTGGTCATGGGGTACTCCCGGTGGTCGGTGACGTGGCGAACCGGCGCCGGTAGGCGTCCGGACTGGTGTGGAGCCGGCGGTGGAACGTCCGGCGCAGGGTCTCGGCGGTGCCGAAGCCGCAGCGGACGGCGATGGCGTCGAGGGTGTCGCCCGTCGACTCGAGCTCGCGGCGGGCCGCCTCGGTGCGGACCCGTTCGACGAACCGGCTCGGGGTCTCCCCCACCTCCGCGGCGAAGACCCGGGCGAAGTGGCGTTCGGACATGGCGGCCGCGGCGGCGAGTGCGGCCACGCGGTGGTCGTCCCCCGGGTCGGCCTCGACCCGGGACTGGGCTGCACGGATCGGCGAGCGGGTCGCCCGTCGCACCCAGACGGGGGTGGCGAACTGGGACTGCCCTCCGGGACGGTGGAGGAACATCACCAGCCACCGGGCGATCAGCTGGGCGACGTCGGTCCCGAGGTCGTCCTCCACGAGGGCGAGCGCCAGATCGATCCCGGCCGTGACACCCGCGCTCGACCAGACGGCGCCGTCCCGCACGTAGATCGGGTCGGCATCGACCGTCACGGCCGGATAGTCGGCGGCCAATTCCGCCGCCCGGGCCCAGTGTGTCGTGACCCGCCGCCCGTCGAGGAGGCCGGCCTCGGCGGCCAGGAAGGTCCCGGAACACACGGTGGCCACCCGACGGGCCCGGGGAGCCGTCCGGCGGAGCCAGTCGACGAGGTCCGGCGACCGTCGGGCGCCGGCCACCCCGCTCCCACCGGGCAGGAGGAGCGTGTCGATCCGGGCCCCCCGTCCCGGGAGCGGCCCCGCCGTGAGGGACAGCCCGCTCTCGGAGGTGACCGGGCCGGCCGCGGCGGCCACCAGACGGACCTCGTAGCCGCCGTCGGTGCCGAACGCCTCGGCCGCTCGCCGCGCCCCGGCGAACACCTCGAACGGGCCGGTCACGTCCAGGGACTGCACCCCGGGGTACGCCACGATCACCACGTTCCGGTCGGCCATGCCCCCATCGTGCGCCCGGCACCACGTGGCGTCAATGACCAGTCCCCCACAGATCCAGCCATCACGACGGGTCCGCCCCGGTCGGATCGGCGGTCGTCGTCGCCCGGTCGCCCCCGCGTTGGTAGGCTGGTTCGGTCGGTGCGCTGCCAGTGCCTCCGACCCCGCCGCCGGCCCGGCCCCGCCATCCCCTGCGTCCCGCCCCGACTCCTGGTGGCGCACGCCCCTCCCGCGTGACCGTTGTCACGCCGCCCCGCCCTCCCGCTCCCCTTCAGGACCTCGAACCATGGAACTCGACGACTTCCCCTCGGCTTCGGCCCGGGACACACTGGCCTTCTGCTGGGACCAGATCGGTGACCAGCGCCGGCGCCTCGTGGCGTCCTGGGTGGTGATCTGCCTGGCCGTGATCACGTCGGACCTGGTGGCACCGCTCATCTTCGCCGCCATCCTCGGTCGGGTGGCCACGCTCCCCGCCCACCCCGTCGGGGGTGAGTGGCGCCAATTCGGTGTCCCCCTGGTCGCCTACGCCGTCAGCGGTCTGGTGGCCGTCGTGTTCTGGCGTATCGCCGGATGGTGGCAGTGGGGTTCATCACTACTGGCGTTCTCCCACGCCACGACCAACAGCTACCGGCACCTGCTCACCCTGAGCTACCGCTGGCACATGGACCACCCCGCCGGCGAGGTGATCGCCGCACTGGGCAACTTTTCCTGGGCCTTCGTCGAGATGATCGACGGGTTCTCGTGGGGTCTCCTGCCCGTGGCCGTCATCGTCCTGTCCGCGCTCGTGGTCCTGGCCGTGGCCGCCTGGCCCGCCGCCATCGCGCTCGGACTCATGGTCGGCCTGTTCGTCCTGGTCATGGCGCGGCGCCTCAAACTGGTGCGCGCCGCCAGCGAGGAGTTCGAGGGCTACCACTCGAAGGCCACCGGGGTCATCTCGGACACCATCAGCAACCTGATGGCGGTACGGGTGGCGGCCGCCGAGGCCCAGGAGCGCGAGCGCGTCGAGGGGCTGATGCGCCAGTCGGTGGAGGCGGACCTGCGGGCCCGGTCGATCTTCGCCCGGACGCAGCTGCAGCTCGAGTCCTCCATCGTGGTGGGCACCCTCCTGGCCCTCATCGCCGGCACGGCCATGGCCGTCCACCACTGGGCGTCGACCGCCGCGCTCTACCTGATCCTCTACTACTCGGCCCAGCTCGCCATGGGGCTCCAGCAGTCGTTCGAGCACCTGCGCTCGTTCTCGCGGTCGCTGGGGCGCGCCGCCAAGTACACGGCCATCGCCGCCGAGGTGCCGGACATCACCGACGCGCCCGATGCGGTGCCCGTGGTCGTGACCGAGGGCCGCATCACCGTCGACCGGATCGATTTCGGCTACCGGCCGGCCAGCACGCTCTTCCACGACCTGACCCTGGTGGTGGCCCCCGGGGAGCACGTCGCGCTCGTCGGCCCGTCGGGATCGGGCAAGTCGACACTCTCCAAGCTGCTGCTCCGGTTCATGGACGTGCGCGACGGGTCGATCCGGGTCGACGGCCAGGACGTGCGGGACGTCACGGTGGCCTCGTTGCGGAGCCGGGTGAGCTACGTGTCCCAGGAGCCCCAGCTGCTGCACCGGACCATCGCGGAGAACATCTGCTACGGCCTGGGCGCGCTCGACGCGCCGACCGCCGGGACCATCGTGCCGGTCGACTACGACCTCGTCCACGAAGTGGGACGGGCCGCCCACGTGGAGGAGTTCGTCCGCGAGTTGCCCGACGGCTACGACACGGTGGTCGGCGAGCGCGGGCTGAAGCTCTCCGGGGGCCAGCGCCAACGGGTGGCCATCGCCCAGGCCATGGCCAAGCGGGCGCCGATCCTGGTCCTCGACGAGGCCACCTCCGCACTCGATTCCGAGTCCGAGCACCTGGTCCAGGAGGCGCTGTGGCTGCTGATGCGCGACACCACCGCCCTGGTCATCGCCCACCGGCTGTCCACCATCGCCCGGATGGACCGGATCGTGGTGCTCGACCAGGGCCGCATCGTCGAGGAGGGCACCCACGCCGAGCTCCTGGCCGTGGGCTCGCACGGCCTCTACGGCCGCCTGTGGCAGCACCAGTCCGGCGGCTTCCTGGTCTGAGCGGTCCTCCGGTGCACCGGGGTCGGGACCGGTCCGTGGACGCACGACACCCCCGGCCGGAGCCGGGGGTGTCGTCGTGGTGCTGTCCCGGGACCGCGCCCCGGGCGGCGGATCAGAGCGAGGCCAGCTTCGCCACGATCAACTTGCCGATGAACGTGTACCCCTTGGTGTTGGCGTGGATGTCACCGAAGGTGGTGGGGTCGCAGTACCAGGTGATGGTGCACACCTCGGCGACCGGCACCGGGACCTTGCCGAAGCCGGTGAGGTTGGTGGTCTTCCCGGTGAAGGCGCCGGTGGTGAAGTTGAAGGACCCTGTGTCGTCGCCGTGCTTGGCCTTCCCGTTGGGGGCGCTGGTCACGTTGACGAAGGCCCCCCCGGTCTGGGAGGTGTACGCGGTCGACAGTGTCGGGTTGATCAGCGCGTCGAAGGCGGTGACCGACTGGGCCGCCAGGACCGGATTCGTGGCGCCCACCGGAGCGATGTAGTCGCCCAGGATCACGTCGGGATACGTGATCCCGACGATGTGGGCCGTCGTGTCGCCGTTGTCGTCGAGGGCGGTGCGCAGGGTGGCGACGAGGTTCGTCACATTGGTCCCGATGGTGGTCTCGGCCGCCTCCACGCACGCGATCGTGTTCGTCGCGCCGGTGCACGACGTCACGTCGTTGCCGCCGATGGAGACGGTCACCAGGCCGACATTGCCGAAGTTGGCGGCCTGGCCGAGGTAGCTCACCACCGCATCGACCTGGTCGACGCCCGGATAGGCGACCCCGTCCGTCGATGCCGAGTCCGCGGCCGGGCAGCCGAGCTGGCTGAAGAGTGAGGTGGTCGTGGCGCCGCCGCAGCCGAAGTTCTCCAGCTGGAGGTGCTCCTTCTTGGCCACGTACCCGGTGAAGCCCGTGGTGTTGCCGAGGGTCGGGTTCTGGTAGCCGACGGAGTAGGAGTCACCCATCGAGATGTACAGGGGCTCGGCTGGCTTGGCGGTGGAGACGCCCGGCGAGGCGGCGACGGCGGTCAGGGCGGCCCCGGCGGCCACGGCGCCGGCCAGGACGATGCGGACAATCGGACGACGGCGCAAGGAAGTTCCCCCAATGGATCGATGTGCACCTGCTGTTGCAGGCCGGACACGACGCTACCTCGTCCCCCGGCCCGGTGACGGATTCCGTCACCGGGCCGTCACTCGTCGTTCACCGTCGGGGGCCGACGACCACGGACGGCGGCCCCGGGGCCCGGTCGGACGGTGCCGAGGGCGGTCAGACGTGGTGGATGACCCAGGTCACGCCCTGGAAGGCCCGGTAGCCCAGGTAGATGACGGTGGCCACGGCCAAGAACTTGAACCACCACGGCGATTTCCGGTGCGCCAGCGGCTCGGAGCCGCAGGTCGGGCAGTGCCCGCCCTCGGTCAGGTCGGTCTCCTCGAGCTGCTGGTCGCACTGCTCACACCAGGGCACGGCCTACTCCCCCGGCCCACGGACCCCCCACGCGCGCCCTCATCGCTTCCGCCCCCCGCCACCGTTCGCGCCCTTGGCCCGGACCCGGATCTTGATGGGGGTCGGGCCGAGCTCGAACCGCTCCCGCAGGCCCCGCTCGACGTAGCGCAGGTAGGTCGGCTGGAGGCGGCCGTTGGTGAACAGGGTGAACGTCGGCGGATCGTTGGCGCCCTGCACCCCGTACTGGATCCGCGCCCCGACAGGGGGGTGGGCCATCTGGATGGACTTGAGCGCCCGGTTCAGCTCCGCGGTCGGGATCCGCGAGTGGTACGCCTCCTCGGCGGCGGCGACGGCCGGGAGGATGTGGTGCACCCCGAGCCCGGACAGGGCGCTGATCTTGAGCACCGGGGCCTCGCCCAGGAAGGCCAGCCGGTCACCCACGTCGGCCAGGATGCCCACCCGGTCGTCGGTGGGCACGAGCTCCCACTTGTTGAGGACCACGACCACCGGGCAGCCCGCCGCGCCGATGCGCTCGGCCAACCGCTGGTCCTGATGGGTGATGCCGGCGGTGGCGTCGATGACCAGGAGCGCGATGTCCGCACCGTCCAGCGCGTCGAGGGCCCGCAGCACCGAGAAGTACTCGGTTCCCCGCTCGGTGCGGGACTTGCGGCGCATGCCGGCGGTGTCGATGAAGCACACCGTGCCCTCGGGGGTCTCGACGATGGTGTCCACCGAGTCACGGGTCGTGCCCGGCGCGTCGTGGGTGACCGACCGCTCGTCGCCCACCAACCGGTTGAACAGCGTCGACTTGCCGACGTTGGGCCGGCCCACCAGGGCGACACGCGGCACGTCGGATCCGGTGGTGGCGGCCGAGGCGGCCACCAGGTCGACGAGGCCGTCGTCGTCCACCGGGGCCGCCTCGCTGGGCTCCGGCTCCGCATCGCCCGGCAACAGGGTGACGACGTCGTCGAGCAGGTCGCCGGTGCCCCGACCGTGGAGGGCGCTGACCGGCCAGGGGTCACCCAGGCCCAGCGAGAGCGCGTCCCACGCGTCGGCCTCGCGCTGGTCCGAGTCGACCTTGTTGACCACGACCCGCACGGGTCGGCGCGACTTCTTCAGCACGCGGGCCACGGCGAGGTCCTCGTCGGTCAGGCCGACGGTGACGTCGACCACGAAGAGGATCACGTCCGCCTCGGCGATGGCCCGCTCCGACTGGGCGCTCACCTGGGCGTCGAGCGGGTCGTCGGTGGACAGCCAGCCACCGGTGTCGACGATGGTGAAGTGGTGGCCGCACCACTCGGCGTCGAGCTCCTTGCGGTCCCGGGTGACGCCCGGTCGCTCCTCCACCACCGCCGCCCGACGACCGACGATGCGGTTGACCAGGGTCGACTTGCCGACGTTGGGGCGGCCGGCCACCACCACCAGGGGCAGGGTCCGGGCGGACGACGGTCGGGTGACGGTGGTCATCGTGGTGCTCCGAGGGTGACGGCCACGCGCGCCGGGGCGGCGGGCGGGGCGGATGGGGTGGCGGCGGCTCCGGTGCCGTCGAGGGCGCGCCGCAACGACAGCCCGTCGGTGGGCACGACCTCGACCGGGCGGGGCAGGTCGGCGAGGGTCAGGTCGTCGAGGAAGCGGCCCTCGGAGAGGCAGGAGTCGGGCAGCAGGTAGCGGTGGCCCTCGGGCTGGTCGGCGAGCACGGCGGTGAGGTCCGTGCCGGTCAGCAGTCCCGACACGCCGATGTTGCCGCCGAAGAAGTGGTTGGTCACCGGCACCAGCCGGATGTCGTCCCGGCCGAGGGAGTCGATCAGGGGCGCGAGCACCCTGGCACCGTACTCACCGGTGAGGATGGCCACGGGGCGGTCCGTGGGCCCCTTCCCCGCCCCTGCGTGCCCGTCGCCGGCGGCCAGACGTTGGGCCCGGTAGCCGGACGCCGGGGCTCCGTCCACCGCGGCGAAGAAGCCGGGACGGACCCCGAGGGCGGCGTGCTCGTCGCCGCCGAAGGCCGCCTCGAAGGCGCGGGCCATGCCGAGGCCGTTCTCGTGCTGGGGGAACCCCTCGTAGGTGGCGGCCGGCGGGAAGGGGCGCTCGGCCATGAGGTAGTACTCGTCCGCGGCGTACACCATCCGTCGGCCGATGGACCCGAGGAACGTGGACTGCCACCGCCCGACGAGGTCGCAGACGGCCGCCGCCTCGTCGACGGTGTGGGGGCGCATGGCGTCCTCGTGGGAGAACGTGCTGACCCCGAGCGGTACGCAGGCCACGGTGGCGAGCTGCGGATACCGGTCGAGCACCCCGGCGAGGGTGTCCTCCAACACGGCACCGTCGTTGCGGCCGGGACAGACGACGATCTGGCCGTGGACCTCGATGCCCCCGTCGAGCAGCGCGCCGAGCCAGCGCAGACTGGTGGCCCCCCGCCGGTTGCGCAGCAGGCCGGCGCGGACCTCGGGGTCGGTGGCGTGGATCGACACGAAGAGGGGGCTCAGCCGCTCGGTCAGCACCCGCTCGAGGTCCATCTCGGTGAACCGGGTGAGGGTGGTGAAGTTCCCGTAGAGGAAGGACAGCCGGTAGTCGTCGTCCTTCATCGAGAGACTGCGGCGCATGCCTTTGGGCAGCTGATGGATGAAGCAGAACTCGCAGTGGTTGTCGCAGGTCCGGACGCGGTCGAAGACCGCCGACGAGACCTCGATGCCGAGGGGTTCGCCGGCCTCCTTGCGGACCGCCACCGGGAAGGGGTCCGCCACCCCGCGACGGCGGACGACGAGGTCCAGTTCGGGCTCGTCCACCAGGAGGCTGTACTCGATGACGTCACGGGGCGAGCGACCGTTGAGCGAGAGGAGCTCATCACCGGAGCGGAGTCCGGACAGCGCGGCCGGAGACGTGGCGGTGACGGCGACGACCTTGGGCGCCGTCGTCACCCGGGGCGCCGACATGCCCCCAGGCTACCCGCTCCCACCTGGGCTTCCGGCGGCACCTGGCCGGTGGCCGGCCGCGGCCCTGCGCCCGGACGGACGGGTGGGTCCCGGTAGCCTGGACCCCGTGACGGTCGACCGAGTCCTCCTGGCCGAGCCCCGCGGCTTCTGTGCCGGGGTGGAGAAGGCCATCAAGGCCCTCGCCTGGATGGTGCGCGTCTTCGAGCCGCCGGTCTACTGCTACCACGAGATCGTCCACAACCGGCACGTCGTGGACCAGTTCGTGGCCCAGGGCGTGGTGTTCGTCGACGACGTGTCCGAGGTGCCCCCCGGTGCCCCGTTGATGCTGTCGGCCCACGGCTCGGCGCCCGAGGTGGTCGACCGGGCCCGCACCGACGGCCGGGTGGTGGTCGACGCCGTCTGCCCCCTGGTGACCAAGGTCCACCACGAGCTGAAGGTCCGGGCCCGCAAGGGGTACACGGTCCTCTACGTGGGGCACCACGGGCACGAGGAGGCGGTAGGCACCATGGCCGTCGCTCCCGAGGCGGTGCGGCTGCTCGAGCGCGCCGAGGACGTGGACGCCCTGGATCTGCGCCCGGCCGCCGGGGAGGACGAGCCGACGGTCGCCCTCCTGGCCCAGACGACGCTCAGCCATGACGAGTGGGCCGGGATCGTCGCCCGGGCCCGGGAGCGGTTCCCGGAGCTGTGGATGCCGAACCGCAGCGACCTGTGCTTCGCCACCACCAACCGTCAGGCGGCCCTCAAGGCCCTGGCCGGGAGGTGCGACGCGGTGGTGGTGATCGGTTCGGAGAACTCCTCCAACACGGTGGCCCTGACCAAGGTGGCGACGGCGTTCGGCTGCCCGCGGGTCGTCCGGGTCAACGACGCCTCCGAGCTGCCCGACGACCTGCACGGCACGGTCGGGGTGACCGCCGGCGCGTCGGCGCCGGAGTCGCTGGTGGAGGCCGTCGTCGAACGCCTGGCACCCGTGCACGGCGTCGAGAGTGCCGCCGTCACCGTCGAAGAGGAGTACTTCCCCCCGCCACCCGAGTTGCGCGACCTGCTGCGGGGGCTCGAGGCGGCCCTCGCCCTGCTGAACGGCGCACCCGGGTCCGATGCACCCGCCCGGAGGGTGCTGGGCGACGACCGGTCCACAGCGGCGGCCGATGTCCTGGAGGGGATCGCCCAACCGGCCTGACGGCCTCCGGGCGATCGTGGACGACGGAAGAGTCCCTGCAACGGGTACGTGGCCGCCTCTGGCGCAATTTTGGCGCGAGACTGTAACAATGACCAACTCGTTCACCAGCATGGACACCTCCACGGCCGAGCAGTGGGGTGTCATCGGGACCGCGACGGCCGCCAACCAGGGTCGGGTCGCCGACCGGGTGCTGGCCATGCTCGAGTCGCTCTCCGACGTGGTCGACGGGTTCGCGGTGGATCAGCTCACCCACAGCCTGCAGACCGCCACCCGGGCCGAGCGGGCCGGGGCGGACGACGAGGTGGTCGTGGCGTCCCTCTGTCACGACATCGGCAAGGCCGTCTCGGTGCCCAACCACCCGCGGATCGCCGCGGAGATCCTGCGCCCCTACGTCCGGTCCGAGGTGACCGAGGCCATCCTCTACCACCAGGACTTCCAGGGCCGGCACTACTTCCACCACTTCGACATGGACCCGAACCTGCGCGACAACTACCGGGACATGCCCTGGTACGACCTCGCCGAGCGCTTCGCCGACGAGTGGGACCAGACGAGCTTCGACCCCGACTACCCCACCGAGACCCTGTCGCACTTCGAACCCAAGGTCCGGGCCGTCTTCGCCACGCCGCATTCGATCTGATGGCGACCCAGCGCCACCGGTGGCTGACCCGGCCGGACAGCCGGGCGGCCAAGCGGTCCGCCAAGCTCGTCGACTACGTGCGCCACCGGGCCCTGACCGACTTCGCCGACCGGTACCCGAATGTCCACTTCGGCCCGGTGGTCGCCCTCGTGGCCGCGTACAACGAGGAGGACAACATCGGGGACGTCCTGAAGGTCATGCCGACACTCGTCGGTGACCTCGAGGTCTCCACGCTGGTGGTGGTCGACGGCGGTTCCGACGCCACCGCCGAGATCGCCCTCGACACCGGTGTCTACACCTGCGTCCTCCCGGTGAACCTCGGCCAGGGCGCGGCGCTGCGCCTCGGCTACCAGCTGGCTTCCGACCACGGGGCCCGCTACGTGGTCACCCTCGACGCCGACGGCCAGAACGATCCGGCGGAGATGGCCACCATGCTCCAGCCGCTGCTCGACGACGCGGCCGACTTCGTCATCGCCTCGCGCCGACTCGGCGTCGACCAGACCACCGACCGGTTCCGCCGGGCCGGGGTCCGCCTGTACGCGTGGACCATCAACGCCATCGCCCGCCAGAAGTTAACGGACTCGTCCAATGGCTACCGGGCCTTCCGGGTCGGCGTGCTCGACGACATCGTCCCCCACCTCGTCCAGGACCAGTACCAGACCGCCGAAGTGGTCATCACCGCCTCCAGCCGCGGCTGGAGGATCGCCGAACAGCCGACGATGTGGCACCCCCGGGCGTCCGGTGAGTCGAAGAAGGGTGGCAACCTGGTCTTCGGCTTCAGCTACGCCCGGGTGATCCTCATGACCTGGGCCCGGGTCACGCTGGGGAATCGTACGCGGCGCTGACCCCTATCGTCCCGGCTGGTGGGACGGCATTTCCCTAAGCTCCGTGGCGACCCCGCACAGCGAGATCGGAGCGGACCATGACCATCCAGCTCGGCGTGTTCGGCACGCTCGGCATCCTCACCACGGTGTGGGCCGTCGTGGCCAACCGGCGCCTGTTCGCCGGCGGCACCGTCGGCCGGCCCGCGCCCCTCGAGGTCGTCTACTACGCCGTGGGCGTCCTCTCGCTCGGCATCGGCTGGTACTGCAACGTGCGCTACACCCACCACGCGGCCAACGCCAGCTACTGGAACTACACGAAGGCCCTGTTCACCAACTGGGCCGCGGCGTCGGCCGCCCAGGACTACACGATCGTGAATCTGGTGCTCCTGCCCCTGTGGACGATCGTGGACGGCCGTCGCCGGGGACTGGCCATCCCCTGGATCTTCTTCGTCATGAGCCTGTTCACCAGCCTGGCGTTCTCGATGGCGCTCTACCTGGCGTTCGTCGAGCGCCAGGTCCGCTACGACGCGTCGATCGGCGACGGCGGGGCACCGGGACCGGTGGCCTCGGCGGCACCGGTGCGGACGACCGGCTAGCCGGCCTGGTCGAACGCGGCAGCCAGGGCGTCGAACACCCACCGGTCCGCTGCCGCCGTCTCGGGGGGCCCGGACCGGAGGCTGAACGACTCGACGAGGTCCACGGCGGGTCCCCGGACCTCGGGTCGCCCGTCGTCGCCCGGGGCGGCGTCACGGACGACGACGTCGGGGCCCAGTTCGACCACCAGGTCCACGGCCGGGTCCTCGGCGCGGACCCGGAACGAACCGGTGCGGCCCGTACCGGAGGCGGCCAGGAGGGCCGGCCCGACGGAGACGGCGTACCGGAGCGAGGCGTCCACCTCGTCGGCCTCGGCCGGCACGTCGATGCCGAGCGGCAGGCAGATGTCCCGCTCGTGGATCCAGGCGTCCCACAACGCGTGCACGGCGACCTCGCTGATCGCCAGATGACCCGGTGGCGCCTCGGCCGTCCCGGCCCAGCCGGCGGCGTCGAGGCCGGCGACCGCCTCCGCCAGTGACTCGGTGGTGTCGGCCAGCCCGGCGAGCAGTTCCTCGTCCGGGACCGCGGGCGCCGCGGCCACCATCTGGGCCGGGGTGACGGCGGGGTCGAATCCCACCAGGAACCGGGTGGGCGAGCCGGACCGTCCGGCCCGGATGGAGGCGGTCCAGAACGCATTGACCGTCACCAGGTGGCTCACCACGTCACGACAGGCCCAGCCCGCACAGCGCGAGGGGGCGCCCCACCGGTCGGCGTCGAACCCGGCCAGGGTGGCGACCAGGCGGCGGCGCTGGCGCAGCAGGGGCACCGCCGGGTCGGCGACCGGCGGGTCGAAGCGGAGGACCGGGGTGCCCTCGTAACGGGGGGTCAACTGCATGGTCAACCGTACCCCTGCGTCGATCGCGGTCGCCCGCTCCGGCACCGCTCGGGACCGGGTGCCGCATAGGCTCCGTTCCGCCACGCCGGCCCTCCCCACCATGCGCATCCTCCTCGTCTCCGACCTCCACTACTCGCTCCCCCAACTCGACTGGGTGGTCGGCGCCGCCCCGGAGTTCGACCTCGTCGTCGTGGCCGGCGACAGCCTCAACATCGCCTCGGCGGTACCGCTCGACGCCCAGAGCGTCGTGGTCCTGCGCTACCTCGCCCTCCTCGACGGCGTCACGACCGTGGCGGTCAGCTCGGGCAACCACGACCTCACGGGGCCGGACGCCGCCGGCGAGCAGTCGGCGCTGTGGTTGGCCGGCGCACGCGAGGCGGGCATCGCCACCGACGGGGGCTCCCTTGTGGTGGACGACACCCTGGTGACCATCTGCCCATGGTGGGACGGCCCGGTGGGACGGCGGGCGGTGGCCGATCAGCTGGCGGCCGATGCCGCCCGGCGCCCGGCGCGGTGGGTGTGGGTCTACCACTGGCCACCCCTCGGCTCCCCCACCTGCTGGACGGGACGCAAGGACTACGGCGACACCGAGCTCGGTGCGTGGATCGCCGAGTTCTCGCCGGACCTCGTGCTGTCCGGCCACGTGCACGAGTCACCGTTCAAGGAGGACGGCTCCTGGGTGGACCGGATCGGTACCACCTGGGTGTGCAACGCCGGCCACCAGATGGGCAGGGTGCCGGCCCGGGTGGAGATCGACCTGGCTGCGGACAGCGCGCGCTGGTGCTCGCTCATGGGCACCGAGGTGGTCGACCTGTCGGCCACCTCGGTGCCGGCCCGCACCGTGTTCTGACGGCGCCCGGGCATCCGGGCGGAGCTGTTCCCCGGACGACCCGGGAGGGCTCCCCCGGGTCGTCGTGTGTCCAGGGTCGGCTCAGGCCGTGAACTCCGTGCACGACGACGTCTGATCGGTGGTGTAGGCGCTCTGCGACGCGACGCACACGTCGTAGAGGTCCCCCACCGTGAGACCCGTGAGGGGCTCCGACGTGGTCGAGGCGTCCACCGTCGCCTGCGACTGCAGGGTCAGGGTGGTGAGGTCGAGCACTCCGACCTGGTAGCCGGTGACCGGATTGCCGGCCGGTGCACCCGTCGCCAGGCTCCACGAGACCGAGCCGGTACCGTCGCCGTTGCTCAGCGGCGTCACGTCCGTCGGTCCCGGGGGTGCGGCGTAGGCGGTGAACTCCGAGCACGTCTCGTTGGCGGTCACCTGGCTGTTCTGTGCACTCACGCACACGTCGTAGAGGTCACCCAGCGTCAGGCCGGACAGCGTCGTCGACGTGGTCAGGTCGTCGACCGTGGCCGAGGGGCCGAGCACCAGGGCGGTGAGGTCGAACGAGGACACGGCGAATCCCGTCACCGGGTTGCCCAGGGTCACGTCCGAGGGCGTCCAGGAGATGGTCGCCGTGCCGTCACCCACGTTGGTGTCCGTGACCGAGGTCGGGCCCTGCGGCACGGCCTGGACCGGGGTCGAGGCCGCCGAGTTGCCCCGTGCATTGGTGGCGTACACGGAGAACGTGTACGAGTCCGTGGCGTCGAGTCCCGTCACCGTCGTCAGGCTCGACGAGCCGGCGACCTTCGTCGTGGTGGACGTGGTCAGGTCGGCCACCACCGTGGTGTACCCGGTGATGGGCGATCCGCCGTCGGAGGTCGGCGCCGTGTAGTTGACGTAGGCACCGGGGACGCCGCTGATCGTCGTGGCCGTCGCCGACACGCCGGTCGGGACGCCGGGCACGGTGGCCAGGGTCACGGGGGCGGAGGCAACCGACGGGACGCTCGTGCCGTACCGGCCGTCCGACGTGCCCGTGAAGGTGTACGTCTGGCCGTTGGTGAGGCCGGACACGGTGCAGGTGACGAGTGACGTGACGCAGGAATTGCCACCCGGGTCGGCGGTGATCGTGTACTGCAGGACGGTGGAGCTGTCGATGGCCGGGGGATGGAAGGCCACCGTCGCCGAGCCGTTGCCGGCGGTGGCGACCAGTCCGGTCGGGGGATACGGGACGCCGGCGAGGACCTTGATCGCCCTGCTGGGCCGGCCGTTGCCCGACCCGTTCGTCGCCACGACCTTGATCTTGTACTTCTTCCCGTCGATGGCACCCGACGTGGTGCAGGTCAGGGCCGACGTGGTCGAACAGGTGGTGTTCAGGCCGGTGCCCTTGACGGTCGCCGTGTAGCCGCTCACCGGGCTCGATCCGGGGTTGGCGGGCGCACCCCAGGAGATCACGAACTGATCGGCCTGCGAGCGCGCCTGCACGGCGGTCGGCGCGCTCGGCTTGGTCGAGGCCGCGGCGCCGGCCAGGCCGGGCCCCGCTACGAGTGACGCCGCCATGATGCACAACGCACCTGCGGTTGCTACCAGCATCCGTCTCGACATTGAGGCTTCCTTCTGTCAGGAACAGGGCCGTGGGCCCGATTCACCCGGTGTCAGCGCACGGTGACGTGCGGAACGAGGCCGAAGCCGTCGTTCCGTCGACGAACCTGACACACGTGTGCGTCCTCCAGTCCACGGTTTGGACAACGACAGGTGAACACCTCGTGACGACTCACGCAGCGGAGCCGTGTGCCCACCCAGGGTGGCGGGATCGGCCCGTACCACCGATCCGGCCGCCGGACCCCACCTTCGGGTCAGGCGGGCTCCCACAGCTCGACCCGGTGGCCTTCGGGATCGGTGACCCATCCGAATCGACCGACACCCTCCATGGCCTGCGTGTCACTTTCGACGTCCGCACCCTTGGCGCGCAGCTGGGCGAGCATGGCGTCCAGGTCGCCGACCCGGAAGTTGACCATGGTCTGCTGGGAGCGGGACCCGAAGTAGTCGGTGCCGGACTCGAACGTCGCGAACACGGTCACCCCGGCCTCCGGGCGCCACACGCCGTGCTCGTCGGCCTCCAGGCCGAGGCACTCGCGGTACCACGCAGCCAACGCGGCCGGGTCGGCCGCCCGCAGGAAGTACCCACCGATGCCGAGGACGCGTTCCATGCCCCCAGTCTGCCAGGACGGCCCGGATCCCGCCGGACCACGCGGAGGGCGCCGGGCGCCTCAGTTGTCGGGGTCAGTAGTCGGGGTCGGGGTCGCGGGCCGAACCCGGACGGGCCGCCGGCTGGCCGTGGTGGCTCAGGGTGGTCAGGACGTCCGACACCATCGACAGTCCCGGTGCGTCGCCGTACTGCTCCTTCAGGTCCGCCAGGTACGTCGAGACGAAGTTGAGCCGTCGGGCGAGGCCCTCGGCCACCTGGCGCATGACCTCCGGGTCGCCGGCCAGCAGCGCCGCCCCGTCCCGGGCCACCCGCAGCCGGGCCGGTGTGGCGGCGACCACGGTGGCGCCGTGGTCCACGCCGAGCAGTACGGACATCTCGCCGATGACGGCCCCCGGGAGCGAGATGGTGTTGACCTCGGTGCCGCCCTTGGACACCGTCAGCTCGCCGGACACCAGCACCCACACCGGCCCGCTCGGGTTGCCCTCGCGCACCAGGACGTCACCGGGGGCGAGCACCACCTCGGGAAGGTGGTCGGCGAGGGTCAGCATGTCCGGCATCGCCCGATGGTACCGGTGGCGACCCGACGACGACAGCCCCCGGGTGCGTGGTCAGTAGCGGCCGGTGCGCTCGACCGAGCTGTCGTAGAGCACCTGCAGGGCGGCCGTCAGCTGCTCGGTCAGCAGGTGGATGCGGCTGCGCGGCACCCGGCCGGACCCGCTGCGCCCGGGTGGCGGCAACGGTGTCCCGACCTCGAGGTGGATGTGCCGGGGGCGGGGGACCCTGGTGCCCTTGGGCATGACCGAGGCGGAGCCGCCGATCCCGACGGGCACCACCGTCGCCCCGGTGCGGGCGGCCAGGAACGCGACGCCCTCGTGCAGGTCCTCGATGACCGGGCCGGTGCGGCGTTCGCCCTCGGGGAACAGGATCAGCACCTCGCCGGCATCGAGCACCTGCTGGGCCCGGCGCATCGCCTCGCGGTCGGCGGACTCGCGGTGGACGGGGAAGGCTCCGACCGACGGCAGGATCCGGGCCAGGAGCGAGTTCTTCCACAAGCTGTCCTTGGCCATGTAGTGAAGCTTGCGGTCGGTGACCTCGGAGGCCACGAAGAAGTCGATGAACGAGCGGTGGACGGGAGCGATGATGACCGGACCCTCGACCGGCACGAGGCCCGTGGGGGTCACCGTGGTGCGGAAGAACAGGCGGTTGAGCAAGTGCACCAGGACGCGCAGCACCCGGTAGAGGGGGGTGAAGCTGGTGTCGACCCGGACGTCGATGTCCAGGCCGACACCTGTCGCGTCGCCTGTCGTGTCGTCCGCCGCCCCGTCCGCCGCGGGTGCGGGCCCGTCGGTGCCTCCGGGTGTCACAACCACGCCACCACCTCCTCCACGATCTCGTCCACGCCCAGGGCTCCGGTGTCGATCACCCGCGCCCCGTCGGGCACTTCGAGCGGCGAGGCGGCCCGGGTGCTGTCCAGTCTGTCGCGTCGGGCCACGGCCTCGGCGCCCTCCTCGGCGCGACGGGCCGCCCGCACGTCCGGTGACGCAGTGAGGTACAGCTTCAGATCGGCGTCGGGCAGCACCACGGAGCCGATGTCCCGCCCTTCGACGACCCCGCCCCCGTGGTCGGCGACCCAGGCCCGCTGCCGGGCGACCATGACCGCCCGCACGGCCGGGTTGGCCGCCACCGCGGACACCGCGGCGCTCACCTCGGGCCCGCGGATGGCCTCGGTGATGTCGGTGCCGTCCGCCACGACCCGGTCCCCCACCGCCAGGTCGAGGGTGCGGGCCACGTCGGCCACCGCGTCGGGATCGGCGGTGTCGATCCCCCGTCGGAGGACGGCCCAGGCCACGGAGCGGTACATGGCACCGGTGTCGAGTCGGGCGACGCCGAGGCGGGCGGCCAGGGCCCGCGACAGCGTCGACTTGCCGGAGCCGGCCGGCCCGTCGATGGCGATGGTGACGGGGCCGCTCACCGGTTCCCACCGGCCAGCCGGTCGAGGGAGTCGGCGAAGCCCGGATAGCTGGTGGCCACCGACTCCCACCCCTCCACCACCGAGCGCCCCCCGGGTGCGCAGGCGGCGGCCACGGCGGCGGCCATGGCCATGCGGTGGTCCCCCCGGGCGTCCACCCGGCCGGCGGTCGGGACGCCGCCGCCCTCCACCACGAGGTCGTCACCCTCCACCCGGGCGGCGCCGCCGAAGGCCCGTACCAGCTCGGCGGTCCCCTCCAGGCGGTCCGACTCCTTGACGCGCAGCTCCCCCACGTCCACGAAGCGGGTGGGCCCGTCGGCCGCCAGGGCGGCCACCGCCAGGATCGGCACCTCGTCGAGGGAGGGGATCTCGGCCGCCTCCACGACGGTGCCCACCAGGCGCGACGACGCGCTGGTGACCGAGCCCACGTCACCTCCGACGTCGTGGAGGACGACGTCGGCCCCCATGCGGATCAACACGTGCAGGAACCCGACCCGCTCGGGCCCCAGGTGCAGCTGCTCGACGGTCACCCGGCTGCCCGGCACCACCGCCCCCGCCACCACCCAGAACGCGGCCTGGGACGGGTCACCGGGGACCTCCCACGCCCGCGCCCGCAGCGGGCCCGGCCGGAGGCGCACGACCCGGCCCCGCCCGACCGGCTCGACGGTCACGTCGGCCCCGGCCTCGGCCAGCATCTCCTCGGTGTGGGCCCGGGTGGCCACGGCCTCGCGCACCACGGTCTCCCCTCCGGCGTCGAGCCCGGCCAGCAGGACGGCGCTCTTCACCTGGGCACTGGCCATCGGCGGGGTGTAGTCGATGCCCAGCAACGCGGCGCCGGTCACCTGCAGCGGGGGCAGGCACCGGTCGCCCTCCCCGACCACCGTGGCCCCCATCAGCGACAGGGGGTCGGCCACCCGGTCCATGGGCCGGGACCGCAGTGAGTCGTCACCGGTCATCGTGGTGGTGCCCGGAACGGCGGCCACCACGCCGGCGAGCAGTCGCATCCCGGTGCCCGAGTTGCCGAGGTCGAGCGGTCGCGCCGGGGCGGACAGCCGGGCGCGTCCGCCGGTCACGGTGACACGGTCGCCCTCCGAGGTCACGTCGGCGCCCAGCGCCTCGACGGCCGTCCGGGTCCGCACCACGTCGTCGCCCCGGGACAGTCCGGTGATCGTCGAGGTCCCCTCGGCCAGTGCGGCGAGCAGCAGGGCCCGGTGGGAGATCGACTTGTCGCCCGGCACGCCGACGGCCCCGACCAGGGGACGCCCGCCGGGCACCTCGAGCGTCTCGCTCCCGGGCCCGGTCATCGGCCCGGCCCGACCGGCGAGATGCTGCAGCGGTGACCCCGACCGGCCAGCGCCTCGGCGAAGGTGGGTGCGCTGGCGGCGTCGATCACGACCACCAGGACGCCGCGGTCGCCCTCCACCGAGTGGGCGATCTCGAGGTCGAACACGTTGATGCCCAACTCCGTGGCCAGCACGAGGACGTCGGCCAGGGCGCCCGGACGGTCGCGCACCGGGATGCGGACCTCGACCAGTTCCTCGGGGCGCGGCGCACCCGCGCTCATCGCCCGGCGGGCGGTGGCGGCCCGCTGCAGCACGCCCAGCAGCGACTCGTGGTCCCCCTCGGCCACCCGGCGACGCATGGCGCCCAGCGAGTCGATCAGCAGGTCGAGGGTCGACACGATGGCCTCGGCGTTGTCGTCGCAGATGCCGGGCCAGATCGTGGGCTGCCCGGCGGCGATGCGGGTCATGTCGCGGAAGCCACCGGCGGCGAGCTGCAGCAGGGCGCCGTGTTCCTCCTCGAGGTCGGAGGCGAGCGCCATGAGGGTGGCCGCGGTGAGGTGGGGCACGTGGGACACCACGGCCACCAGCGTGTCGTGCTCGACGGGGTCGAGGGCGACCACGTTGGCGCCGAACTCGGCCAGGATCGAGCGCACCCGGGCGTAGGCGGCGGGGTCGGTGGTCGGTGTCGGCGTGAGGACCCAGGTGGCCCCCACGAACAGCTCGGCGGAGGCACCCTCGATGCCCACCTGCTCGCTACCGGCCATGGGATGGCCGCCGACGAACCGGGGCCGGTCCACGGCCGACACCAGCGGGCCCTTGACGCTGCCGACGTCGGTCACCACGGCCGAGGGATTCCAGTCCGGCGAGGCCAGGATCGGCGCGATCACCTCGGCGGCCACGTGGACCGGGGTGGCCACCACCACGAGGTCGGCGGTGCGGTCCTCCCCCTCGGCGTCGAGGGCACCGAGCGCCACGGCGCGGGCGGCGGTCCCCGGTGAGGCGTCGGTGCCGGAGACGTGCCAGCCGCGGGCCCGCAGCGCCATCCCCACCGAACCGCCGATGAGGCCGGTGCCGACGACCATGGCCCGTCCCGGGGCGCCGCTGCGCGGTGCGGCCTCCTCAGTCGGGGAGGTCGTCACGGAGCCCTTGGGCGCCCTCGAGGTAGACGTGGTGGATGTCGTCCCTGGCGCGTGTGGTCGTGACGTGGAGCATCACCCGGATGCAGAGCGGGACCGAGCCGACGATGGCCAGTTCGCGGGCGCAGATGAGCGGCACCGCGCCGAGTCCCATGGTGCGGGCCGCCGTGGCCGGGAAGATCGACACGATGTCGTCCGTGGCGGTGAAGAGGATCGACACGATGTCGTCCTCGACGAGGCCGTTGCGCTCCATGATGGCGCCGAGTAGGGCCACCACCCGGTCGGTGATGGCCTCGGGGCGGTCCTCGTCGACGGTGGTGGCGCCGCGCACGGCTCGGAGGGTGGCTGGCATCAGGCTGGCATGTTAGCCAGGGGGCGGGACGGGGTCCGCCCCGGCCGGGCGCGCCCGCCGGTCGGCCTCGTCGATGTCGTCGGCCGCCACCGCCGCCGCGGCCAGGCCCCGGACCTCGTCGAAGGTGAGCGGGCGGTAGGAGCCGGGCGGCAGCGACGGGTCGGCGAGCGGGCCGATGCGCGTCCGGACCAGCCGCACCACCGGGTGCCCGACGGCCTCGCACATCCGGCGGATCTGCCGGTTCCGCCCCTCGTGGATCACCATGCGCAGCAGGGACGCCGACACGACGGCCACCCGGGCCGGGGCCGTCGGGCCGTCCTCGAGGTCGACACCCTCGCGCAGCTGGCGCACGGCCCCGGGGGACGGTTCCCCCTCCACCTGCACCAGGTACTCCTTGGGCACGCCGTACGAGGGGTGCGTGAGGCGGTGGGTCAGCTCGCCGTCGTTGGTGACGATGATGAGGCCTTCGGAGTCCCTGTCGAGGCGGCCCACCGGGAACACCCGGGGCTCCTCGGGGACCAGGCCGACCACGGTGGGGCGTCCGTGGGTGTCCTCCGCGGTGGAGACCACGCCCGCCGGCTTGTTGACCAGGTAGTGGACCAGGCCCGGCCGCACGGGCAGCGGCACCCCGTCCAGCTCGATGACGTCGACCGCGGTGTCGACGCGGCGACCGAGGACCGGCACCTCGCCGTTGACGGTGACCCGGCCGTCGACGATGAGGTCCTCGCATACCCGGCGCGAGCCGACACCCGTCCGGGCCAGCACCTTCTGCAGCCGATCGCCGGTGTGGAGCGTGGCCTCGCCACGGTGTGCACCCGGCCCGTCCCCGTCGTCGCCGTACTCGTCCGGTCCCTGCTCAGGCATCGGAGACCGGGCGCATCTGCTCCTCGAGTTCGGCCAGGGCCTCGGGCCCGGGCAACAGGTCCTCCACCGGCGGCAGCTGGTCGAGGCGGTCGAGGCCCAGTCGCTCCAGGAATGCGTCGGTGGTGGCGTAGAGGACGGCCTGACCGGGTCCGGTGGCCCGTCCGACCGGGGTGATGTAGCCGCGGTGCTCGAGGAGGCGGACCACGCCGTCCACGTTGACGCCCCGTAGCGCCGCCACCTGGGCCCGGCTGACGGGCTGCTTGTAGGCGACGATGGCCAGGGTCTCGAGGGCGGCCGCCGACAGGCGCGACGACACCCCGACGTTGGCGAACCGCTCGACGTAGGGGGCGAGGTCGGGGTGGGTCTGGATGCGCAGACCGCCGGCGATGCGCACGACCTCGAAGCCGCGGCCGCCCTCGCGGCAGGACTCGATGAGCTCGTCGCAGATCGGGTCGATCTGGTCCACGGGGACCTCGAGGAGCTCGGCCAGCAGGCCGGGCGGCACGGGTTCCACGGCCACGACCAGTACGGCCTCGACGGCCCGCGCCTCGGGGGACAGCGCCATCTCAGCCCTCGTACTCGTCGGCGGGGCCGATGCCGACCGACACCGTCTCGGGGGCACCGGGCACCCACTCGACGGCCAGGTCGCCGAAGGTGTGTCCCTGGTCGAGGGAGACGCGGCCCTGCTTGCACAGCTCCAGGAGGGCCAGGAAGCGCACGATGATCTCGATCCTCGAGGTGAGGTGGCCGGTGAGCTCGCGGAACGTGGCGGGGCCGGACCGCGGCAGGCGCAGCGCCAGCTCGGCCACGGCGTCGGCCACCGTCACCGCGTCGACCGTCACGTGGTACAGGTCGACCACCGGTGCCGGCCGCTCGGCGGTGGCCCGCATGAAGGCCGCGGCCACCTGGTCCGGCGTCACGCCCTCCAGGAGGTCGGGGGCCTGGACGACCAGGTCGGTGTCGAGCCCGGCGGTCCGGGGAACCGAGCGGGCGGCCTGCTCGATGAGCAGGGCGAAGCCGTCGGCCGCCGCCGCGTAGGCCTGGCACTCGAGGAGCCGGGCCAGCAGCAGGTCCCGTTCCTCCCAGCCGACCAGCTCCTCGTCCGGCTCGACCTCGCCGGTGCCGGGCAGCAGGCGCCGGGACTTGAGCTCGACCAGGACGGCCGCCACCACCAGGAACTCCGACAGCACCGGCAGGTCGATCTCGGTCCAGCCGAC
>Ga0182016_10000217_pt1 | contig 70234 bp, 76 predicted proteins | sample 712S2MmetaG_FD_120491 | JGI IMG/M metagenome (GOLD analysis project Ga0182016, IMG submission 120491) | Permafrost microbial communities from Stordalen Mire, Sweden - 712S2M metaG | ecosystem: Environmental > Terrestrial > Soil > Wetlands > Permafrost | place: Sweden: Stordalen | collected...
CAATCCCGACCATTGGCTCCATTTCCAAGTGGAGATTTTCCAACGGGTTGTGATGCGAAGGAGGTCAAGTGTCAGTGAAACTGTCAGTAAAATGGCATGGAGAATCACAATTCGCCACCCTTCGACAGAACTTTACTGGATACCTGCCTGCTACGAGCTAATGCAACGATGTCGGGCGGGTTGGTACCAACATCTTCCTGCGTAGGCTCCAGAACTTCGCCCTGGATATGGCGTGGCTGCCGTGGCCGGTTCTCGCCAAGAAGAGGTGGCTGCGATTCACTTCAAAGACAAGCGCGGCATCACCTTGGATGGCTCAACCTTGGCCTCCGCTTTTGAATTGGTGTCAGGGTCAGGTTGAGCTTTTGCTTCCGGCTTTGACCCGGCTGTGGCCGCTGGTTTGGTTTCAACTTTGGGTGCAGCCTTGGTGTGAGCTGCGCGAATCTCCTGCGAGGCTTGGTCCCAGTTTTGCACCGATTGGCCGTCCTGATGGCCCTGGCGCTCGTAGAGTTCATAGGCCCGGGCCGCGATCTGCGGCGTCAAGTCGGCCGCTGTCGGGGCTTGGATTTCCGGTTTTGGCTCAATAGCCTTCACTTCAGGTTTGGATTTTGATGCAGCTTTGACGGGATCAAAAATCCGGTAGGCGAGCAATTTGATGCGGTCGTTCACCAGGAACCACAGCAACGCATAACCCCACACCAAACCTGCCCACCCCCAGCCCAGCGGCGTCATGAACAATCCATAAACCGCGATCAATGTTGCCACCGCCTGGGTGCCGAACACCGCGATCATCAAAATCCGCGCCGGCCGGATGGACCAGAACGGGCCGCGGGTGCGGGTGAGGAAAATGGTCAGATGTCCCGCCACGGATAGTTTCAAATACATCAGTGTCTGAATATGTGCGCGGTCGAGATGAAAGACCCGCTCGCCGAGATAAAATAGTCCAAAGGCGGACACCACCCCGATGATTCCCAGCGCCGTGGACACGCCCAGCACCATGCGCATGTTCCACGCCTCCGGTTTGTCCTTGTAATGCACATTGTCATAGGCGATGGACAAAATCGCGCCGTCGTTGAGCAGCGCCAGCATCACGATCATCACCGCCGTCAACGGATAAAAATTAAAAACCAGGATCGCCAGGGTCATGAACAGCAGCACGCGCAGCGTCTCGGCGATGCGATAAATGGCGTAGCTGTTCATCCGCTGGAAAATCCGCCGGCTCTCCTTGATGGCGTCAATGATCACCGACAGGCCGGGCGTGAGCAGCACGATGGCCGCCGCCGCGCGCGCCGCGTCGGTCGCACTGGATACGGCGATGCCACAGTCGGCTTTCTTCAGCGCCGGCGCGTCATTCACGCCGTCGCCCGTCATGCCGACGATGTGGTTGCGCTTTTGCAGGACATCGACGATGTGAAATTTATGTTCGGGAAACACCTCGGCAAAACCGTCCGCCTGTTCGATGGACTCAATCACCTCCGCTGACTCTTGTTTTTTTGAGTCGCCCAGGGTTTTGGCATCAAGAATATTCGTGCCCATTCCCAAAGTCTTCGCCGTCTCCCTCGCAATCGCCAGTTGATCACCCGTCACCATCTTGATCTTCACGCCCATGGTCAGCGCGGTCGCAATCGTCGCCTTGGCATCCTCGCGCGGCGGGTCGAACATGGGCAACACGCCGAGAAATTGCCACGGTCCGTCGCCCTCGGCCCGCGCCACGCCTAACGAACGAAAACCGCGCGCGGCGAAATCATTGACCGCTTTTTCCGCCGCCGCTTTGACTTCACCAACATTGGCCGACAAAGCCAGAACCACTTGTGGGGCACCCTTCGTCACCTTGAACGTCTTTCCGTCCTTGCCCTTGACCGTCGCCTCGGTGCGTTTGTGCACCGGATCAAACGGCAGGAAATGGACAACCTGATATTCTTTCAGCGCATCTTTGTTTTTCAGGCCGCCCAAAACCGCCAGATCAATCGTATCATTGTTTTCTTCGCGCGATGCCAGCGCGGCGGACAGGATGATATGCCCGGCGGGAATATTGTTGACGCTGAACGGATCGCCCAGCGTCAGTTTGTTTTGAGTCAACGTGCCGGTCTTGTCGGCGCACAACACATCCACGCCCGCCAGTTCCTCAATCGCCACCAACCGGCTGACGATCGCCTGTTTTTTGGCGAGCAACCGTGCGCCGACTGCCATCGTCACCGACAACACCGTCGGCATGGCCACGGGAATCGCGGCCACCGTCAGTACTAGGGCGAACTGCAATGTGGTGAGAATCGCGTCGCCGCGATAGATTGCGAAACCAATGATGACCGCCACCAGCGCCACCGCGAGAATGATCAGGTAATTGCCGATTTTCAAAACCGCCTTTTGAAAATGGCTGACCGTGAGCGCCCCCTGCACCAGTTGCGCCGTCTTGCCAAAATAAGTTTTCCCGCCCGTCGCATAAACCAGCGCACCGATTTCGCCGCGCCGGAGGATCGAACCAGAAAACACGGCGTCACCGGACTTGCGTGTCGCCGGCAACGATTCGCCGGTCAGCGCGGATTGATCCACCGACACCTCGTCGCCCGCCAGCAAACGTGCGTCCGCCGGCACCACATCGCCCAATCGCAAGCGGATGACATCGCCCGGCACCAGCTCGCGCGCCGCTGGATTGATCCATTTGCCGTCGCGGATGACGCGGGCCTTGATCGCCAGTTTGGCTTTCAACGCGGCGATTTCATTGCCGGCCTGGCGTTCCTCCCAGAAGGCGACGACCGCATTGGTCACCAGCAACACGAGGATAATGAAAAAATCCGGCCAGTGCCGGACCACGCCCGAGAGAATCACCGCCATCTCGATCATCCACGGAATCGGCCCCCAAAAATAGCCGAGAAATTTCAGCAGCAGGTTTGTCTTCTTCTCAACCAGTTCATTCGGCCCGTATTGCGTGAGCCGCTTCTGCGCCTCGGCCTGGGTGAGGCCTTCCGATGACGAGCCCAATTTTTTCTCCACCTCCGCCAGGGGCAGTGTTTTTAAATCATCTTTAGGATCGGGTTTGACATCCGGCTTGGCATCAGGGTTCGCGCCCGGTTTTGGTTCGGGCACCTGGGGCTGGTTGGCGTTGGCTTTCATGATATATGTTCTTTCACGGTCTTAAATTTTCGAGCACGGGCGTGTTACGTACTGCTTCCGGCAGGTCAAGGCATGCCACGCCAATCCGTTTGCCGGCCATCCCGTAATACGCGTCGAAGCGGTCGGGGCAAGCCGAGATCGTCGTGCCGGTCGATGCCGGTGGCGAACACGACGTTGGCGATGATCCCGTGGCGTTCTTGTGACAACTCCGGAGTCAACCGCGGGATTCAGGACGCCTTCGACTTCATTGGGGTTGCCCGGCTCCGGCTCCATCAACATTCCCTGGCGCTGCAGTTGAAAGCCACTCATCCGGTCTTCTCCTCGCGGGGTTTTGCGGGTTGAACGCCACCCAGACAAGCGACGATGGCTTCAATCACCCGTTTTGACTCGTTGGGGTCCCGGACCCGGATGGACAGAACACCTGCTTCTTTCGCCGGATAATCGTTTCCGCCGGGAAACAACGCATCGCCGATAAAAATCATCTCATCAATCCCAATGCCAAGGATGTCCCGGAGTTTTCGAATCCCATAGGCTTTATCAATGCCCGGCTTGGTGACGTCAACGGAAGTCGTTCCTCCCAGGCGCACGGAAAATTCGGGGATCAGCTTATCCAGGAGTGCTTTTATCTTCTTCCGCTTGCTGAAATCAGGGTCCCATTTTTTCTTTTCTTCGATGGGCGCCTGCTGCCCCAAGGCGGAAAACGTGATCTGGCTTCCCCGGTCTTCAATGGTTTCTCCCCAGACCTTTTCGACCTTGAAGCCCGCTGATTCGAGAGCTTTTTTTAGAGAGCTGATGATTTTGGTTTTTTCAACCGCCGTAAAATCTTCCGAGTAGATCTTTTTCCAGTCCCCGGTGTATTGGTAGAACTTTGTGCCGCAGGTGGGAAGCAGGGACAGGTTCTTCAGGTGTTCGTCGTGGGGCAGATTGGAGAGCACTTGCTTCTCAAACTGCGGCCAATCGCCGCCGGAAATCACGGCCACCTTCACAATGCCCAGCAGAGCGGTAAGCAGTCTGGCCATCTCGGCATCAAGCGACGCTTTGCTTTCGGCCAGCGTGCCATCCAGATCGAAAACGATGAGTTTTTTCATGTGGTTATTTTCCTTCCGGCAATGAAATTTCCAACAAGCTGATGGCTCCGCGCGGCCGGCACAAACACGCTCCCACCTCGGCGGGCAGCAGCAACACGTCTCCCCTGCCAATGGCGTAACGGGCGTCAGCGTGTTCCACCTGACCGTCACCGGCCAGGCATACCAGCACCCGCGGGGTTCTTTCGGCGCCAACTCCAAATGGTGATTCTGCGCCGAACCGCCACAAACCGAAATGTTCACAATCAAAGAGCCGCTCGCGCAACACCGGCTTTACCTCATCCACCATGGGTGCCACCGGACCAATTGCACCTTGCGCAAAATCAATGCAGGCCATCGCCTGATCAACCTGGAGAGGCCGGGACTTGCCGGTCCTGGTGTCAATGTGGTTCCAGTCGAAAAGCCGAAATGTCACGTCACTGTTTTCCTGCACTTCAAAAACCACCACGTCGCCCAACGAATGAACGGTTCCGGCCGGTATCAAAACTCCGTCCCCGGTCTTCGGAGTGAAGGATGCGAGCTGGTCCGCCACCGTTCCGTTCGCGAGTGTCTGCCGCAGGGTGTCAGCCGTGGTGGCCGGCTTGAGGCCAGCGTAGATGCGGCTTTTTGTCCCCGCCTCCAGCACCACCCAGGCTTCGGTCTTTCCGGTCTCGCCGGCCGGAATATACCGGGCCTGCTGATCCGCTGGATGCACCTGAACGGAGAGCGTGTCGCGCACGTCGAGGAATTTCAGCAGCAGCGGGAACCGGCTGAAATGCCCGGCCAGGTTTCCCAGCATCGGTTCCGGCCACTGATGAAGCAATTGCGCGATGGTCCATCCCTTGAGCGGTCCATCGGCGACACTGCTCGGATGGTCTTCGCGGTCGCTCAACAGCCACGCTTCACCGATGGGGCCATCGCCGGGCAACGGCGTGCCGAGCCATTTGGCCAAACGTCGTCCACCCCAGAGCCGATACTGATAGATCGGTTCGAAGCGCAGTGGATACAGGGATATTTGATTCATGGAATTTCAATTTATATGTTGATTCACACCGGAAGTGTAACTTTTGGACGCCGAAAGATGTATGGGGTGAACACCGCATTGATGAGACCTGGATATTCATGTACCTATCAGCTTAAACGGATGTGGTGTTTTTTTGTTCCGTCTCTAACAAAAGGACATCGGACCCGGTTAAGCCGGATCTTGTCATGAAAGCAATTGATAAAACAGAGCACGATGCGGGTGTTCTCAATCATGCCGCGCGGATTGAGCAAGCGGAGCCGCAGGCGGAACGGGCCAAAGGCAGCGAGCGGGAGATGCGCGCCTCCGAACTGAGTTACCGGCGGTTGTTCGAAGCAGCGAAGGATGGCATCCTGATTCTGGAGGTTGACACGGGACGCATCACGGATGTGAATCCTTTTCTGATTGAACTGCTGGGTTTTTCCCGCAATGAAATGATCGGCAAAACAGTCGGCGAATTGAGTCCGTTCAAGGACATCGAGTCGAACCAGGTCATGCTGGAGCGGTTGCAAAAGGGCGGGTATGTCCGCTATGAAAATCTGCCACTGGAAACGCGGGACGGCCGCAAGATCGCCGTGGAGTTTGTCAGCAACGTGTATCAGGCCGGCGACAAAAACGTGATCCAATGCAACATCCGTGACATCACGGAACGCCGGCGGCTGGAGAGTGCCTTGATCCACTTGAGGTCCATTGTCGAATCCTCGGGCGACGCCATCATGGGCAAAGACCTGGATGGCATCATCACCAGTTGGAATAAAGGCGCGGAAAAGATTTTCGGCTACACCGCCAACGAAATGATGGGGGCTTCCATCCTGCGATTGATTCCCGACGACCGGCGCGATGAGGAGGGCAAAATCCTGGAGACGATTCGTCGCGGCGAAAGCCTGGATAATTTGGAGACGGTGAGACAAACCAAAGACGGGAAGCTGATCAGTGTTTCAATGACCATTTCCCCCATCAAGGATATCAATGGGAAGGTCATTGGGGTGTCAAAAGTGGTGCATGACATCACGGTGCGGAAGGAGCAGGAACGGGAAATTGAGCGCTTGTCCCGGCTCTACGCGGCATTGAGCCATGTCAACCAGACGATTGTCACCTTGAACAACCGCGACGAGCTTTTCGCCAGAATCTGCCGCGGGTTGGTTGAGATCGGGAAATTACGAATGGCCTGGGTCGGCTGGCTTGATGCCAAGACACGGCGGGTCATCCCGGTCGCACATTGTGGCGATAGCACGAACTATCTTTCACAAGTGACCATTTATGCGGATGACCGGCCGGAAGGCCAGGGACCCACCGGCACGGCGATTCGCGGGGGGCGGAATTATATCTGCAACGATTTCAGTCGCGACCCCCGCACCCTGCTCTGGCGCCAGGCGGCGGAGCAACGCAGGTTTCAATCCTCGGCGAGTCTCCTCATCCGGCAGGGAGGCGTGATTTGCGGCGCGATTACGGTTTACGCGGGTGAAAAGGATTTTTTTCAGGACAAGGAAATTGCGTTGCTTGAGGAAGCGGCTGCCGACACCTCGTTTGCCCTGGATAACTTGGTGCGTGAAGAAGCACGACGGCAGGCGGAGGAATCTTTGCGACTGGTTAATTCAGCCGTGCTGCAAGCCAAGGACTCCATCCTCATCACGGATGCGGAACTCAATTTGCCGGGGCCAAGAATTATTTTCGTCAATCCTGCCTTTACGACGATGACCGGCTACACCGCGGAGGAAGTCATCGGGAAAACACCCCGTATCTTGCAGGGGGCGCACACGGACAAAGCCGTATTGAGCCGGCTCCGGCAAAATCTCGAACGGGGGGAAGTTTTTGAAGGCGAAGGCATCAATTATCGCAAGGACGGAAAGGAATTTAACCTGGAATGGCAAATCACACCCCTTCGCAATGCCGATGGAACCATCACCCACTTTGTGGCCATCCAGAGAGACATCACCGACCGTAAAAAGCTGGAAACCCAATTCCGCCAGTCGCAAAAGATGGAGGCCATCGGCCAGTTGGCCGGCGGCGTGGCGCACGATTTCAACAGCATCCTGACGGTCATTCAAATGCAGGCGGGCTTGCTGAAAAGCGAGGGCAATCTTTCCGCCGAGCAATCGGAACTGGCCGATGATATCCGGGGTGCCGTTCAACGCGCGGTCGGCCTCACCCGCCAGTTGCTGTTGTTCAGCCGGACGGAAGTGCTGCAACCGCGCGATTTGGATCTGAACCATAACGTCACGGAAATGACCAGGATGCTGAAGCGCATCCTCGGCGAAAACATCGCGGTGCAGCTCAACCTGGCGGTGCAACCCATGTTCCTCCATGCCGACGCGGGCATGATGGACCAGGTCATGATGAATCTCGCGGTGAACGCCCGCGACGCCATGCTCAACGGCGGCCAGTTGGTCATCGAGACGGCTGGCGTGGAATTCGACGAATCCACCGCCACGCAAACGGCCCAGGCGCGGCCAGGCTCCTTTGTGCGCCTCAGCGTGAGCGACAACGGCTGCGGGATTCCCCCGGAATACCTTCCCAAAATATTCGAGCCGTTCTTTACCACCAAAGGTGTCGGCAAAGGCACGGGCTTGGGACTGGCCACCGTCTTCGGCATCGCGCAACAACACCATGGCTGGGTCAATGTCCACAGCGAAGTCGGCCACGGAACGACGTTCACAGTTTATCTGCCCCGGCTGTCGAAATTGCACGATACAAAAATCATAAAAAAACTGCTGGCCACCGCCCCAACCGGCCATGAAACCATCCTGCTGGTGGAAGACGAGCCGGCGCTGCGCACCATGATCGGAAAGACGCTTACCCGCCTTGGCTACCTTGTGTTGGAAGCATCCACGGGCTTCAAAGCCTTGGAAGTCTGGAAGGAACACCGCGCCGAAATTCATTTGTTGCTCACCGATTTAATGATGCCCGATGGCATGACCGGAAAAGAGCTGGGGCAACGTCTGCTTCAGGAGAATCCAAAGCTAAAGGTGGTTTACATGAGTGGTTATAGTGCCGACATCGTCACCAAAGATGTTCCATTGCAAGAAGGCGTCAACTTTCTCACCAAGCCTTTCCAGTTGCAACAGCTCGCCCACACCCTCCGCCAGAGCCTGGACGAGGCCGCCGTCGGAACTTAAAATATAAAAACAGTTAACATTTCCGAAGACCGCCTTGCGCTTTCCTGAATTTGATTTTACGGCTTTGGTGTCGCCGGCAGCGGGGTCGGCGTTGTTCCTCGTTGCACGCCGCGTTCGATGTGCCTGGCGTTTGACGTTTCCATCGCCGCAGTGTATTCGCCGCGACGCGCGGCGCGGTTGCATCGGGCGCGTTGAAGCAAGGCTTGTTGCGCCGCTTTCACATTGGACTCCTTGCCTTGCCAAATCTCCAGGGCCGGTTGTTGAATGGCGCGGGCAAACGAAAACGACAGCGCCCAGGGCAGTCGCGAGTTGAATCGAAGATTCATGGTGTTCAAACGGGCGGAAGCCAGTTCACCGGATTGGCCGCCGGACAAAAACGCAATCCCCGGAACCGCAGCCGGGACGGTTCGCCATAGACTCTTCACCGTGAGGTTGGCCACTTCGTCCACGGATGTTTGCCTGGGGCAGGTCAATCCCGGCAGCACCATGTTGGGTTTCAAAATCATGCCTTCCAGCAACACGCGCTGGGAATTCAGCTGGTTGAATACCGTTCGCAAGACTTCTTCCGTCACCACGCGGCACCGGTCCAGTGAATGTTCGCCGTCCATCAGCACTTCGGGCTCGACGACGGGGACCAGTCCGGCTTCCTGGCACAACGCGGCGTAGCGCGCCAGCGCGTGGGCATTGGCCTCGATACAGCTCCGGCTCGGAAGGCCATTGCCGATGGCAATCACGGCCCGCCATTTGGCGAACCGCGCGCCCATTTGAAAGTATTCCTTGAGACGATCGCGCAAGCCGTCCAGACCTTCGGTGATTTTTTCCCCGGGATGCGCGGCCAGATCCTTGGCTCCGGTATCCACTTTGATGCCGGGAATGATGCCCGTGTCAGCGAGGACTTTAAGAAAGGGCGTGCCATCTTTTTTCGACTGACGAAGGGTCTCGTCATAAAGAATGACGCCGCTGATGCTTTCACCGAGACCGGGCGCGGTTACAATCAGTTCCCGATAGGCACGCCGGGCTTCCACCGTCTGCGGAATGTTGAGCCTGGCGAATCGTTGGTTGCAGGTGGGATTGCTTTCGTCCATCGCCAGCAGCCCCTTGTCGTCGGCGACCAGTTTTTTGGCGGTATCGATCAACAGTTCTGTGTTCATAACCAGGTTTTAGTTCAGGGAGTGGCGGCGGTTGTTTTGAGCGGAGCCTCCCAGCCGCCGCCCAGTGTTTTGATCAACTGGACGCTCGCCGTGAGCTGTTGCATCTGGAGGTTCAGCGCCGTTCGTTGATTGTTCAACAGCGCGGTTTGCGCAATGATCACATTGAGATAAATATCCATGCCCGATTGGTAGCGGACGTCGGCGAGCCTCAGGTAGCGTTGCGACGAGGCGACGGCGGCATCCTCTTGTTGCCGTTCCCGCGACAGGATTCGCAGTGCTGATAAATTGTCTTCGACTTCCTGAAAGGCGGTGAGCACGGTCTGACGGTAATTCGCGACGGTTCCCTGGTAGAGCGCGCGGGACTGTTCGGTGACGGCCTTGCGCAAGCCGCCGTCAAACAGGGTTTGCGCCAGCGTCGCGCCGACGGACCAGACCAGACCCGGCGCGGAAAACAGATTTTGTATGGAGGTGCCCTGGTAGCCCGCCGCAGCGCCCAAGGTAATGGTCGGAAAACAGGCCGCCCGCGCCACGCCAATTTGCGCGTTGGCCTCCGCGACGCGGCGTTCGGCGGCGGCGATGTCCGGCCGGCGTTCGAGCAATTGCGACGGAACGCCGAAGGGAATGGCGATGGGTTGTGCGGTCAGCGAACGAGGTGCGATGGCAAAGGTTGAAGCCGGCTGGCCGAGCAGCGTTGCGATGGCGTGTTCCAGTTGCGCGCGCTGGATGCCGAGATCGGTGGCCTGTGCGAGCGCGGTGTTGAGTTGTGTTTCGGCCTGCGCGACGTCCTGATCGGATGCCAGACCCGTGTCAGACTGATCCTGGGTCAGCTTGAGCGATTCCTGAAAAGCGGTCACCGTCGCAGCCAAAAGCTGTTTCTGCGCGTCCAGCACGCGCAGCTGAAAATAGTCCACCGCCACTTCCGCCTGAATGGTCAGACGCACGTTTTCCAAATCAGCCAGCGTGGCCTGCGCTTCCAGCGAATTAGCCCTCACCGTGTTACGAATGCGGCCCCAGAAATCCGGCTCCCAGGCGGCGTCGAAGGGCAGCGAATATTCGGTGAACGTGGAGGAGGTCGGCGAAGAACTTGATGAATTGATCTGTTGCCGGGACTCCGTGACGGAAGGGCTGGCGGTCACGGTTGGGAAATACTGTGAACGGGCTTGTTTCACCACGGCTCGCGCCGCGAGGAAATTGTCCAGCGCAACGGCAACCGTCTGGTTGGAAACGTTCACCTGGCATTCAAGGGCATTCAGCTCCGGCTCATCAAACATTTTCCACCACTGGCCGCGAAGCCGGTCGTCGTCCGGCTGGGCGGTTTTCCAGCCATCCGTTTCCGATGCTTGCGCCGGTGTCATTTCTTTGAAAGCAGCCGGCGTTTGAACCGATGGTTCCGAATATTTTGGCGCGAAGCTGCAGCCGGCAAACAGAACCACGCCTGCCAGCAGGACGTTGGCCGGTCCGATTGCGGTTTTGAGCTGGAAGATCAAGGTTCTCATGGAATGGTTCATGGCTACCCCCGAAAGATGTCGAATGGCTCGATCTTGAGAACCTTGCGTACGCCAATATAGCTTGAGATTCCGGCAATGAGCAGGACCATGCCGAAGGCCAGTCCCAGGTTTCCGAAGGTGATCATCGCCGCATAGTTGGGCAGCCGGTAGCGGGCGATCGAAATCATCAGCGTCACCAGACCGATGCCCAGTCCGTAGCCGATCATGGCCGTGAAGAACGCCATGAACAGGATCATGTAAATCAGCTCACGCCCCTTGGCGCCGATGGCTTTCAGCGCGCCAAATTTCTCCAGGTTTTCGAGGATGAAGGTGTAAAAAGTCTGGCCGGAGATGGACAGTCCGACAATAAACGCGATGATGGTCATCAACAGGATGTTGGTGCCAATCCCGGTCTGGTAGGTGTAGTAGTGGGTGATCCGGTTGTTGAATTCATCCTTGGTGAAGGCGACATAGCCGAGTTTGGCGACTTGTTGCTTGATGCCGGGCACCGCCGCGTCATTTTTCGGCTGCACCAGAACATAGGACATGGTGAAACGCGTCGAAGGCAGATATTCAATCGCGCGATTGTAAGTGGTGTACAGGGTGGGAACACCATTCAGTCCGTTGGCGGCGACCCGGGCGATGCCTACTATCCGGCCACGGTGATCATTGAGTTCGAAGGTCGTGCCGATTTTCGGGTTCCCCAGCTTGGAGAATTCAGCGTCATCCACCACGAAGAAGGTGTTGTCGGCATAGATGTCCTGAATATTGCCCTGTTCCAGTTCGGGCCGGCCAAACAGACTGCTGTCATCCAGACCGACCACATTGACCCCCTGATAGGTGCCATTGGCCAGTTTGACCAGCGCGCCGCCCATAAACAGCGGCACCGCATAGCTGACCCCGTCCATGCTGCGCGCCGCGTCGAGCACATATCCTGGCAGGGGGATTGGACTGGTGGCCGTATTGACCGCCGGATCCATGATCCACATCGCGGCACCGATATTGGTGACCGGCGAAAAGGCCCGGTTGAGGATGCCGGCGAACATGGCGGTCATTTCCATCATCAGGAACACGGCAAAGGTAATCCCGATCAACAGGGCAAAGAACTTGCCCCGATCGTTGACCAGCAGCTTGAAGCCGATCCGCAGGATGCCGCTGTATTTCATATGCGAGAATGGTTCAGGATGTTTGCTCCGGCTATTTCTGCCCGATAAAGACATCCACCATCTGGCCGGGATAGACCGGGAAGTCCTTTTTTTCGAATCGAAAAATCACCGGCAACACCCGCAGGTCCACCTGCTCCTGTTTCTCGTTCGACAGCTCGATTTTGGGCGAGATATAAGGTTGCACCCGGACAAACTCCAGCGGCACCTTGATGTCCGTCCCGGTGATCTGCATCTGCGCCTGGATGTGCCACTTGGACGGCAAGCGTGAGACCAGTATCTCGTCCACATAACAACGCACGTCCATATAATCCTGCGGCCCGCTCATGACGACGAGCGGATCGAACAATTCCGTGTAGGTGTCATAATCACCCTGTGACGACACATAGCCTCCGACCGTCGCGTTGACGGCCAGCACGACTCCGGCTACCGGTGCTCTGACCGAATAATATTGCAGCAGCGCGTTGGCTGCCTTCAGTGCGGCGGTCGCTTGAATGAAGGTGTCTTCCGCTGTATCCAGCACGTCCTTGCTGACCGATTTCGGGTCAATGTCGTAGGCGGCGCGGCGCTTGTCGTATTGGTCGCGGGCTGCTTTCAGGTTGGCTTCGGCCAGTTCCATATTTGCTCGCGGCACGGAATCATCGATGTTGAACATCGGTGTGCCGGCCGACACTGACTGGCCCTCGTGCACGAACACCTGGGTGATCGGGCCGAAAACCTCCGGAAAAATATTGATATTTTCACCGCTCGGCAGGTCGCTCTCAATCATGCCATTGGCATAGATGGCTGACTCAAAGGGATTGCTGACCGGTTTAAACACGGGCGGCTGGGCTTTCCGCTCCAGGCCAAAAATGTAAGCGGCAACCAGTCCGGCCAGAATGCCGATGATGGCGATGGTAAAAATGAGCTTGTTTCCGACTGCCATCCTGGGCGTGGCGGATTTGGTTTCCGTCCGGGTCTCGCCGGCTTTGACTTCAGTTTTCGGTTTGGTCCCGACTTTGGCCTCGGGCTTGACTTCAGGTTTGGGTTGAGCTTTTATTTCAGGCGGGGATTCCGCCGCTTTGTTATCGTGGGTAAGTTCGATCGCTTTGGGATCGGGCTTGGGCGCGGCTGCTTCCGGCCTGGGTGCGGTCGCTTTTGCCTCTGGTTTGGGTTCGTCGGTATTCATTCGGTTCCCTTGTCTTCGGCGGTGAGATGCCCATCTTCCATGTGGAGGATCCGGTCCGCATATTCGTTGATGCGCGCATCGTGGGTGACAATCATGATGCAGCGCTTGTCATTCAGAATCTTCTCTTTGACGAAAGCGATGATCATCCGGCCCGTGTCACCATCCAGGGAGGCCGTCGGTTCGTCGAGAATCAGAATCTCCGGCTGACTGATGATGGCCCGCGCAATTGCCACGCGCTGCTGCTCGCCGCCCGAGAGCTTCACCGGCAACATTTCGCCCCGGTCTTTCAGGCCGACGATTTCGAGGTATTGCGTGGCTTGGGAGATGGATTCATCCCAGTTGCGCTGCTTCAGAATGAGCGGGATCGCGACATTCTCGGCCGTGGTCAATCGTGGAAACAGATGGTAATCCTGAAAGACGAAGCCAATCGTGTTCAGACGGAAGTCCGCCAGTTGGTCATTATTCAGCGTCCAGATATCGGCTCCCTTGACTTTGACATTGCCGGTGTTGGGCCGCAGGATGCCGGAAATCATGCTCAACATGGTGGTCTTGCCGCTGCCGGAGGGGCCGACGATAAACAGCATCTCGCCGAAATGAGCGACCAACCCGACATTATTTACGGCTGTCACCCGGGCTTCACCCTCGCCAAACCATTTGGTCAGGCCGGTTGCAACAATTGCCTCATTCTCATTCGGTTCAAGTTTCACTGGGTCGAAGTCCAGGTGTCATCAGGGTCATAAGTGGTCATGGCCCTGGCGATCTTTTCGGTCCTGGATCCGAGGTTTTTTTGACAGACGTTGCCTTGTTGATTGACGATGAAGGTCATCACGCCTGTATTGCCCCATTCTGCTGGCCAGGCGACCAAGGCAAAACCGGCGATCATGTGGCCGTTGATGATATAATCATACTTTCCACCGGGTGTGTGCTTGCCCTGACGCGTCAGGATTTTGAAATAATAACCGTGATACGGCGCCAGTTCATCATTGAGCATTTTGGCTGGGCGCTGATAACCGTCCACGCGGGCCTGCGCGACCAGCGGACCCAAGGGACTCGAGATTTCCCCCGGCTGATTCGTCGGCCAGAACAGTCCGTCGTGTGTGCCGGGTGAACTGCGCAGGAACTGTGCATAGGCCAGCACGCCGTCCCCCAGACGATCCTGACCGGCGTATTCGCGCTGGGCCTCCACATAGGCATGGCCAACATTGATCGCGCCAATTTCATCCCGGCCTATGCGCCGCGCGAGTATTTCTTCACGGCCGGCAGCAGTATCGAACAACCACCGGCCATTTTGTTTCACCAGCGGAATGGGAAACGGCCAGCCATTCGTCCCAACTTCCAACGTGATGTTTGAATCTGAATTGGTGGTCAACCCGGTCTTTTCCGCCAGTTGCTGGACGAACATTTTGTATTCTTCGGTGGCTTGGACCACATCGGGTGAAATCAAGGATTGTCCGGCCAGCCCGAAAATCGAATGCAGGGCATTCGTATCATGATTTATGGCTGCCGCCACCAAGGCATTGACGGCGTCGTTTGGTGAAGTAAAAGCCTGCTCCTCTTCTGCCGAAACACAAACGGGAAAGGCCACGCATAGTCCAACTCCCATCAGAAATATACTTTTGAAAATCATAGGAATAAAAATTAATGCCTGGCTCCACCACCATGGCCACCACCGCTGACATGACCACCGCCACCAACAGATTGTTGTGGCCGTGACACCGGCGCAGAATGGGTGACCGGGTGCATGCTTTGCTGGCCACGGTTGCTATAGGTTCTCGTCTCGCTCGAACTTTGTACGCCAATGAAAGCCCCGTTTGATTCCGGCCGGCTGATGCGTGTGGTACGTTCATCGGGAGCGGATGTGGGTCGGGATATGCCGGTTGAACGTTCAACCTTTTGCGGAACCGGGTGGGCCAGTTCCTGGCGTATGACCGCCGGAGAGGTCGAACGTGAAATCGCGTTCCCGCCATAACCCCGGTCGCCTCGGTTGGCCGCGACTGCGCCGGGATGACGGTCCGACCGCCAGACGCCCGTATGACTCATGTCCCGCTGACGTGATGTCTCATGCCACCAATTGGACGGACGCGAATAGCCATTGCCCCAAAAAATGAGGTTGCCTCCTCCCCAATTACAATCGTAATCCAGCCACGCGCCTATTGGCCAGCCGATGCCAAAGGTGATGAAAGGCGGCCCATACGCGGCGTCATAATAAACCTGGTCCGGCTGATAGACCGGCACATAAATCACCTGTGGATCCGCTGGAACTATTTCAATGTCACCGCCGTCAGCAATCACCTGTTGTTGTGGAGACGATTGCAAGTTGCCCAGTTTGGAGGCCGTGGCCCGCAGGCGTTGGATGGAGTTCATCACGTCCGACTGTTGATTGAGAAAAGCCTGTCCCGCCTGTGTCGTCCAATTCAAGTTGTCATCCATCCATTTCAACACACTGGGATAACGGGCCAGTGCCTGGACGCTGGCGTCCCAGGGCTGCTGTCCAATCTGGGTGGGATCGCCACCCCCGGTGATATAACGGTCGGCCAGCACGATTTGCGTGGGCAAGGTGGAAGCCGGCAGGATTTCGGCAATCAACGGGTCGGGATAAAGCGCAATGGATCCCAGCAACTGATCCAATTGCGCGTCGGTAAGCGCTTCATAAGCTGGCATTGGGGGCGGAACCGCCACTTGTGCCCGCACCGACATGGTCGTGCCGGCGAGCAGGCACAGCAGAACAGGGATCTTGGTCAATAAATTCATCACGATATCAGGAATTGAACCAGCCAATGTTTCTTATCACGCGTAACTATAAATCGAACCCTTGGACGGCACTATGGGGTGTTCACCCCATCGCAACGGTTCGGACTAACTGATTCAATCTCATCAGCTTGGGACAGCCTCGCTCACACCCCGGCGCAATTGGGTGACGGCTGATTATAGGTCGCGGGTACCAAACCGGCTAGTGCCCGCTGCAAAGACCGGCGCGGGCACCGTCGACACCGGTCTCGTCCTTGATGCCGCCATCAACCTGATGCGATGGGATAAATTCATTTGGCGCCCCGAAGTTGCGGACGGCTGAATCCCTGGCAAGCCGTCACGGATGAATTCCTGTCCGCCAGGGCCGGGTTTGACGGTCACCACCAGCAGCAGATCAATCGGGTCGAGATATGGCTCGACCGCGGTTTTTCAGCCAGCGATTGGAACCATCGGCTGTGGCTGGGCGTTAATCGGCCAACGCAAGTCGCCGGTCATCAAATAGACCGCCATCGCCGCGAGCATCAAAATCACGCAGAACCAGATGCGCCAGTCCCGATGGGCGCGTTTCCAATAAGGACCATGACCATGATGAAGTTCCTCGCCATTGGGATTTTCAAACCGGTGATGTTCTTTTTTAATGGGTTCGTTCATACATTTCTTCGCCTTCGTTCATCACCGGCGCCTTCATTTATCTGAATCGCCATTTTTCAGACCTTTGATTCGATTCAGTTCGGGAACCAGCTTGGGGTCGTCCGTCGCATTTTTAGCCGGCGATTTGCCGGTGGCAGTCGCGCCCCATTTCCAATTTCGGATCTCCGGCAAATCCTGGCCGTGCTTGTCAATGTAGCGTTTGTGCTCGATGAGTTTGTCCTGCATCTGCTGCTTCAGGTAGGCGCCCTTGGAACCCAGATTCGGCACCCGATCCACCACGTCTTGCACCAGGTGAAAGCGGTCCAGGTCGTTCTGCACCCGCATGTCGAAGGCGGTTGTAATGGTTCCTTCTTCCTTGTAGCCGCGGACATGCAGGTTGCGATTGGTCCGGCGATAGGTCAGCCGGTGAACCAACCATGGATAGCCATGGAACCCGAAAACGATGTGCTTGTCTTTGGTGAACAATGAATCGTAATCCGCTTCGCTCAATCCGTGCGGATGTTCGCTCGCCGACTGCAGTTTCATGAGGTCAACCACATTGAGCACGCGAATCTTCAGATCGGGCAGGTGTTCGCGCAGAATGGAAACGGCGGCCAGAATCTCGAGCGTGGGCGTGTCGCCGCAGCAGGCCATTACCACATCCGGCTCCGAGCCCTGGTCGTTGCTCGCCCATTGCCAGATGCCAATGCCCTCGGTGCAATGCACCACAGCGGCGTCCATGGTCAGCCACTGGGGCAGCGGGTGTTTGCCGGCCACGACCACGTTCACGTAGTGCCGGCTGCGCAGACAATGATCAAACACGGACAGCAGGCAGTTCGCATCCGGCGGCAAATAAACGCGCACAATGTCGGCCTTCTTGTTGATGACGTGGTCGAGGAAGCCGGGGTCCTGATGGGTGAACCCGTTGTGATCCTGCTGCCAGACGTGCGAGGCGAGCAGATAGTTCAGCGACGCGATTTTCCGGCGCCAGGGCAGTTCCGAGGTTACCTTCAGCCATTTGGCGTGCTGACTGAACATCGAGTCCACGATGCGAATGAACGCCTCGTAGCTGTTGAACAGCCCGTGCCGTCCGGTCAGCAAATAACCTTCCAACCAACCTTCGCACTGATGTTCGCTGAGCATCGAGTCCAGCACGCGGCCGGCGGGTGCGAGAAATTCATCTGTCCTTACTTCCTGTGCGTCCCATTGACGGTTCGTGGTTTCAAAGACCGCGCCCAAAAGATTGGAGAGGGTTTCATCCGGGCCGAAGACGCGAAAATTGCCCGCATTGAGTTTGACCACGTCGCGCAGGAATTTGCCCAGCACCAGCGTATCCTGTCCCTCCACCGCCCCGGGGGCAGGCACCTTTACTGCGTGTTCGTGAAAGTCCGGCATCCGCAGGTCGCGCAGCAGAATGCCGCCGTTGGCGTGCGGATTGGCGCCCATCCGCCGGTCACCCTTTGGTGCCAGCCCGGCCAGCTCAGGAATGAGCCGGCCAGCGGCATCGAATAATTCTTCGGCCTTGTAGCTTTTCATCCACTTTTCAAGTTGTTTGACGTGCTGGGGATGTCCGGCATCCACCAGAAGTGGCACCTGGTGCGCGCGGAAGGTGCCTTCCACTTTTAAACCATCCACTTCTTTTGGTCCGGTCCAGCCTTTTGGCGACTTGAGAACAATCATCGGCCAGCGCGGCCGGGTGGTGTCCTGGTTGTCCCGCGCATTCTTTTGAATGTGCCGGATGTCCTCGATGGCTTTATCCAGGGTCGCGGCCATGAATTCATGCATCTTTTCCGGCTCGTCGCCTTCCACAAAGTAAGGCGTCCAGCCGCAACCGTGGAAAAATTGCTCCAATTCCTCATGCTCAATGCGGGCCAGGACAGTCGGGTTGGAAATTTTGTAGCCGTTGAGATGCAAGATGGGGAGCACGGCTCCGTCGGTGATGGGATCGAGAAACTTGTTGGATTGCCAGGCGGTCGCCAGCGGGCCGGTTTCCGCTTCACCATCGCCGACCACGCAGGCGACGATCAATCCGGGATTATCGAACGCTGCGCCGAAAGCGTGCGAAAGCGAATAGCCCAGTTCGCCGCCTTCGTGAATGGATCCCGGCGTGGTCGGCGCCACATGGCTGGAAATCCCGCCGGGAAACGAGAATTGCGTGAACAGCTTTTTCAGCCCGGCTTCGTCCTGGGTGACATTCGGATAAACTTCGCTCCAGGTGCCTTCCAGATAGACATTGCCCACAATGGCCGGGCCGCCGTGACCGGGACCGGCGACGTAGAACATGTTCAGGTCGTACTTCTGGATGACCCGGTTCAAATGCACATAGATAAAATTCTGGCCGGGCGTCGTACCCCAGTGTCCGACCACCAGCGGCTTTACGTCAGAGAGTTTTAGCGGCCGCTTGAGCAACGGATTGTCGTAGAGATAGATCTGGCCGACCGACAGATAGTTGGCGGCACGCCAGTAGGCATCCATCTGGTGAAGCAGTTCCGCGGAGAGAGTCTTTGTATCTGTCTTCAAGCTTTGCATAAATTACAGCGTTGCCTTTCGTAGCCGAATGGCGTCCTGATTGATCCGGTTGGAAGGCTAGCTGTTTACCAGTTCGTCCACCCAGTAACCTTTGTGATGATAATGACGATGCAGGCCAATCTCATAATCGCGGGTCAACAGAGATTCCTCCGTGTATGCCGGTGACTGCTTGATGGTTTCGCGATCGAGGTTGACGAAGACCGTCCGCTCGCCCCAACTCACGCGCTCAATCCATTGGGGTGAGATCAGGACCTTTTTGCCCGGCCACCAGTTATGGGTGTCGACGATGAGGTAACGAATCGCCCACGACTCGTCATCGATGATAAAATCCTGGACGTGGCCGATCTCGCCGTCCAGGGCCTGGATGTGATGGCCGCTGACTCCGTAAGTGCTGCGCAAATGGGGATCCCACCCCCTTTTGTCCTGAGGGGGTGTTTTCCATTGCTCGGGGTCACGCACCAGGTAAGGATTATATCCCCAGCTGAACGGGCCGCTCCAATACTCCGGGTAGCCGTAATGCCCGTAATAGGCCTGCTCGAATTGGTGGGAGACCGGCTTGTGAGTGTCCAGGGAGGGACTGTCCTCAATCTGCTTTCTGGTTAAATCAACGGCGATGTTACGTTCCTCTTTGTTCACGCTGGCCAGCGCATACGGAGAAATCAGCACCTGCCGGTCCGCCAGCCAGGTTCCGGTTTCTGCCACCAGATAACGGACGGTCCAGTGCCGGTCATCGAAGTAAAATTCTTTGACCTTCCCGATTTCCCCGTCGAGGCTGTCCAATTTGTAACCCTCCAGTGTTTTGGCTTTGCTTAACATAATGGCTCCTTCGTTTTTTGCATTTCGCTTTGTTCGTTGTCGGCATGCGGCTGACAGCAGTTTGTAAAATCAGTTGTGCCGCGTTCGTCGCGGCTGCCAGTACCCACTCAATTTGTGCCGGCGGGGGCGGCTTCGCCATGGGGTAAAACCCTACCCCGGCTGATGGGATGGGATGGGGGACAGCTCCCGCTGAGAAAGCATCCAGCGAAAGATGCGTTTTGGTGTCGCCAAAGTTTGTCTTAAACGGCGGAGGCGAGCCCAAGCCGGCGGCACACCAACTTCGCAATCATGAGTTCTTCATTCGTGCGGATGACGCGCACGGTGACACGATGGGTTTGCGAGGAAATCACTGGCGCGGTTTCCGCATTACGCGCCACGTTCAACTCAATGCCGAGGACGCCCAACCCTTCGCAGATGCGGGCGCGGACGGCGGGCGCATTTTCACCAATGCCGCCGGCAAAGACGAGCGTGTCCAAGCCGCCGAGCACGGCGGCGAAGGAGCCGATCCACTTTTTCGCCTGATAACAAAACAGCGCCACGGCTTCCGCCGCCCGCACGTCCTGCTTTTCACGGTCAAGCAAATCGCGCATGTCGGAGCTGGTCTCCGAAACGCCAAGCAGCCCGGATTCGTGGTTGACCATTTTGTAAAACTGGCTGGTGGTCATCTGCTCGGTGCGCGCCAGATACGGCGCGAGGCCGGGATCCAGATCGCCCGAGCGGGTGCTCATCACCAATCCCGCCGTCGGCGTGAAGCCCATGCTGGTGTCCATGCTCCTGCCGTCGCGCACCGCGGCCAGGCTGGCGCCGTTGCCGAGATGCGCGAGGATCACGCGACCCTTCGTCGCTGCCGGGTCGCCGAGCCGCGCGAGTTCTTCCATCAGATACGCATAGGACAAGCCGTGGAAACCATAACGTTGGATGCCTTTGGCGTCGAAGCGGCGCGGGAGCGGCAGCAATTTGGCCACGCGCGGCATGGTCTGGTGAAACGCCGTGTCAAAGCAGGCCACCTGGGGCAGTTTCGGATGGCGCTGGCGGAACGTCTCAATCAGTTCAATCTCACGGGGCAGATGATCCGGGTCGTAGGGACTGATGCGATGCAGTTCATCCAGCAATTTCTGTGTGACAATTTCGGGCTCGGTATGATTCATGCCATGAACCACCCGATGTCCGACCGCCTTTACTGATTTGAAATCATTCTGCTGTTCGAGCCAGTCGATCAGGGAATTCGCCGCCGATTTATGGTCGGTGGCGGTCAGGTTGCGGCTCTCCGGCTGTTTTTGGGCCGGGTCACGAAACGCCAGATTCGTTCCGCTCAGGCCGATGCGGTCCACCTTTCCGTACAGCCCTGGCTTCAGTGGTTCCTCAACCTGGTAGAGAACGAATCTGATGCTCGACGAGCCGCCGTTCATGGTCAGGATGAGCGGGTCAGTTCGTTTCATGGGTGGCTCCTGCGTCATTCCGCAATCCGAATGCCGCCAGTTTCGCGCACGTGGATTTGTAATCCGTGTGAAGAATACTTCGAATTCCGAAACCTTCCGCGACTTCGATGAACATCGGGGTGTTTTCAATATAGACGACCTGATGGACGGGGGTTTGGGCGATGTCCAACGCCAGTTGGAAGATTGCCGCATCAGGCTTGCGGAGGTGGACAAAGCAGGAGGAAATAAAGGCATCCACAAATCCGGCCAGCTTGAAGGTGCTGATGCGATGTGCGTTCAATTCGCGCGACTCGTTGCTGACGACGATAATCTTCAATCCGAATCTGGCTTTCAGGCTGCGAACCAGTTCCATCATCCCGGCGACCGGTTTCGATTGCGCGAACATGAAGTGCCGAAACTCGGCGCGGGTGAACGGGCGCTTTTTGTAGAAGACCACGCGGTCCAGATATTCATTGAAAGCCAGCTTGTCTTCCTCGTGGGTTTCAAAGTTCAAGCCATGCCGCTGTTCCATCTCGGCCCGGTTTAGTTTGAAGTGTTTCGCCGCCCGCCGGCGCGCCAGGTGATCCCAGCCGTTGTTTAGCAGGACACCGCCGATGTCCAGGAACAGGGTTGTGACCGGCATGGTCTTTTTCATCAGGTCGTTGCTTGGGAAGTCTGGTAAATGGGTTTCGTCAGGGCCTGATACATCATTTCCTCGCTGAGAATGGGTCCGCCCAGCAGTTCGTAACCGGCGGTCAGTTTGTCATTCACTTTTCGCGCCAGCTGGTCATGGGTTGCGGCATCGGCGTGAAACGGCACCGCCACGATGATGTATTCGATCGAGGTTCTCATATGATTGACTCAATTAAAATTACCGTTGCCATAAGATTCGCGTGGCTTCCAACGGAATGGCTGCTCCGTCGCAGCGCGGCATCACCCGCACGGTGTAGTCCGCCGGCGGCCGGGCCGACGGCACGGTGGCGCTGTAAATATCGCCGCCGGATTGGTCGGCGGGCGGACGCAGGCGGGTCATCTCCTGCCGCACGGCCAGACCCTCTTTGATTCCGTCGGCGTATAACTCCACCCGGACGGTTTTTGGGTCGAGACCGTCGTGACCGAATTCAATCTCAAACACATGAGTCCCGTTGCGGGTCGCCAGCTTCATTTTGCCAAGGTACAGCGACGCCCATTTCTGATCCAGACCGTTCCGCCAGTCCACCATTTGTTTGCCGCCGGCGCCCCGGTTGGCCACGCGCAATTGGCAGGCGGCCGCCGCCGGGAGATAATGTTGTTCGGTGTATTCACACACGGCCCGCGTCGCGGAGAAGCGCGGAGTCAGTTGCGCCATGCTTTCACGCATTCGCGCCACCCAGGCCGTGGGTATGCCTTTTTCGTTTCGCGTATAAAATTCCGGAATCACCTCATGCTCGAGCCGATCGTACAGCGCTTCGGCTTCGGCCGCGTCCCAGGAGGGGTCGGTGCCATGTTCCTGTCCGTCGCCCAGGGCCCAGCCCAGGTCGGGGGCAAAGGCTTCCGCCCACCAGCCGTCCAGTTCCGATAGATTGATGCCGCCGTTGACCAGCACCTTCATGCCGCTCGTGCCGCACGCCTCCCATGGTCGCCGGGGGGTGTTGATCCAGACGTCCACGCCTTGCACCAGGCGTCCGGTCAGATGCATGTCGTAATCGCTGAGGAAAATCGCATGGGGACGGACCTCCGGCCGGCGAATGAACTGTATCCATTTCTGAATGAGGGCTTGTCCCGCCAGGTCGGCCGGATGCGCCTTGCCCGCAATGATGAGTTGCACCGGGCGTTGCGGATTGGATAACAGGCGCAACAGCCGTTCCGGGTCGTGCAGCAGCAGATTGGGTCTTTTGTAGGTCGCAAAGCGCCGCGCAAAGCCCAGGGTCAATGCGTTGGGATTAAACAAATGTTTTGCCTGCTCAACTGTTTCGGGCGACGCTCCGGCCACGGCATAGTGCCGGGCCAGACGTTCGCGGGCGTATTCCACGAGCGATTTGCTGGTGGCGAGGCGAAATTGCCAGAGGGTGTCGTCGGAGACGTGGCGAATGTCCTGCTCCAAATTTTCCGGGTTCCCCAGCCAGCGATCTTTGCCACAAGCCTTGGTCCAAAGATCATCCGCGGCGGCCGAATCCCAGGTCGGCATATGAACTCCGTTGGTCACATGGCCGATCGGCACTTCGTCCACCGGCCAGCGTGGAAACAGCGGCGAAAACAAATGCCGGCTGACTTGCCCATGCAAGCGGCTCACGCCATTGACCGACCCGCTGCCCCGGACGGCCAGATAAGCCATGTTGAAACTCTCCGCGTCGTCGTCCGGGTTCTGGCGGCCCAGGGCCAGCAAATCACGGAGGGGGATGCCAAGCTTCTGCGTGGCATAACGACCGAGATATTGTTCGATGAGTGCCGGAGTGAACCGGTCAAACCCGGCGGCCACGGCGGTGTGGGTGGTGAAGAGATTCCCCACCCGCGTGGCGGCCAGCGCGACTGAAAAAGGCTGTGCATTATCCTGCATGAAGCCGCGGGCACGCTCCAACACGGCCAGCGCGGCATGACCTTCATTCAAGTGACAGACATCCGGCTTGATGCCCAGGGCGGCGAGCAGCCGCCAGCCGCCGATGCCCAGCACCATTTCCTGCACCAGTCGCAACTCCGGTCCGCCACCATACAACTCGCTGGTAATGCCGCGATGCGCGGGAAAGTTCGCCGCGTCATTGCTGTCCAGCAGATAAAGCTTCACCCGGCCGACCTGCACCTCCCAGGCGCGCAACCAGACCGAATAGCCGGGCAGCGTGATTTCCAAGCGCAACCACTCGCCATTCGCCTGGCGCAACGGTGTGATGGGCAACTGCCCCGGGTCGTTATACGGATAGAGCGCCTGTTGCGCCCCGTCCTTGTCAATCACCTGGCGAAAATAGCCTTGCTGGTAGAGCAGTCCCACGCCGACCACCGGCACGCCCAGGTCGCTGGCGGCCTTGAGTTGATCGCCGGCCACATTGCCCAGCCCGCCCGAGTAAATGGGCAGCGCCTCGCTTAACATGTATTCCATGCTGAAATAGGCGACACACTTCAAGGGCGACTGCGGATGGTTTTTCTGAAACCATGCGGGGGTCTCCGCCGCCTGATGCTTGGCCTGCAGCAGGTCATCAATCTTCTTGCGAAACGTGGGATTGGCCAACACGCCTTTAAGTTTGTCCTTCGAGACGGTCTGCAGCACCACCCAGGGGTTTTGGGTAAAATCCCACAGGGTGGGATCCAGCTGCCGCCACACCTCATCGGTGGCATGGTTCCACGACCAGCGCAGATCCAGGGCCAGCTCCGCCAGGGAATCGTAGCCTTCGATTTCCGTTTGCAGAAAATTACAGTTCGGGTTTCGGGCCGGTGGTGGTTGGTTTGTCGTCATGGTATTTTTGTGTTCAAAGCTTGTTTTCCAAATCCGCCACCTTCGCCAGGCGGCGACGAAAACGCGCCTCGCCGGTGAATCGCGCCGCGAGAAATGTCTGCACCAAATCCCAGGCGAGGGCGTGACCGATCACGAGGCCGCCAAAACAGATCAGGTTTAAATTGTCGTCCTCGACACCTTGATGCGCCGAAAAGTTTTCGTGAATCAAACAGGCCCGGACGCCCGCCACTTTGTTGGCGCAAACGGATGCCCCAACCCCGCTGCCACAAATGCCCACGCCGCGATCCACCGTCACCGCGGCCACCGCGCGCGCCAGCGGCACGATGAAATCCGGGTAGTCATCCTCCTCCTTCGGCTGTCCGTCGCCGAAGTCAACCACTTCATGACCGGCTTCGCGCAATTTCCCGGCCAGATATTCCTTCAACTCGTAACCGCCATGGTCGGCGGCGATGCCGATGCGCTGGAGCTTTTCCGGCAATTCGGCCAGCAGTTCATCGCTGACGCGCTGATGGCTGCCGCGCTCCTGCCTCCGGTTGGGTGCGGTTGTGGTTTTTTTGGGATTTGCCTCGTGAAAATTCATCCCCAGAGCTCCAGTCGTTCGCGCATGGCCCGCACGCCGTATTGCTCCGTCAGTTTTTTGTGGTGCTCCACCTTCACCCGGGCAACGTTGACGGGGACGGCAGGGTCTTCGGCGGCGGATGCAAGCCTCGGGGTCATGGTCTTGCACGGGTCGGACCAACCCGCCCAAAACCCGACCAGCACGGGTTGCGTGGCATGGAGCACTTCCTGGTCGAAGTTCGCTTCGTTCAAATCAATGGCGCTCTGGTTCACGATAATTATTTTTGGCGGATGCTGAAGTCTCGAATCCACGACAACTCCGCGTACGCGGCAGCCGGATCACGTCTTAGAGGCAAAATTCGACGGATTCGAGATGACTCATGACGTGTCTCAATCGTTGAGACCCCAATGCCTCCAATGTAGAATGTCATCGCGCACCGGCTGCTCCGGGATGTGCTGGAGTGTCGGGATCAAGGAAACCTCCTGTTTTTGCGGGTCGCTCGGAACCAACGAAGATTTGTTCCCGACCAGTGCGTTGTCGTCAAATACGATGCTCAAGCCATGGCGCAAGGCAAACTGCGACAACTCGGGTGTGGATCGCGCCAGGCGGGTGTCCGTGCTTCCACCATCCCATACGGCCAGGGTAGCCTGCTGGATCTGCCGGCGCGCGGCCCACCGCTCCAGCCAGTCCACCAGCCAGGGCAAAAAAGACTGAATCCGGCGCACGGCGAGCATGATCAGGTGCGCTTCCACCGCTTCCGCGAGCGCCGCTTCGGCCGTGGGCGGCAGTTTCAGCAAGTCCGCGCGCCACAGTTTCACGCTCCAATCCGCGGTCTCGTCCGTCCGATGCGTCGCACGTTCCAGCATCGCGTTCACCTTCGCCGCGAAATCAAATTTGTCGTAAATAATCACAATATTCATAAGCTTCAGCTCCGGTGTTATCAGCGGCTCATCGCTGGTGCGTTCATGATGTAGAGATTATTCGGGCTTCCGCGCGGGCGCCATGGGGTGTTTACCCCATGAAACACCAGGACGATATTTTGTTCAGGCGGCCTGCCGCGGATTAAAGCTGGATGCGGCTGCCATTTCTTTCCACAAACGCTCTTCCGTTTTGCCGATGTGGGGCGGAGTCTGGATGGCGATGGCGAGGTAAATGTCTCCGCGCCTGGCTGCACCATCGGGCAGTCCTTTGCCACGAACCCGCAATTGTTGTCCCGCCTGAAAGCCGGCGGGTATTTTCACTGAAATGCTGCCTTCCAATGTCCTCACGGGAACGGTTGCTCCCAAAACCGCCTCCCACGGAGCCAGCTCCAGATGGCCCACCAGATCGGCACCTCGCACCAGCCAATCCGGATGCTGGGCATACCGGACGCGCAAATAGATGTCCCCGGCCGCGCCTCCGCCCAGGCCCTCCCCCCCCTTGCCGGGCACCCGGATGGACTGGCCGGCCCGGACTCCTTTGGGAATTCGCACCTGGTAGGTTTCCGTCTCTTCCTGACCCGTGCGGGCATTGGTTCGCCTTACCGAAATGGCGCGCATCGCCCCCTTGAGCACCTCATCGAGCGTGATAAGAATGTCGCCTTGAATATCCTGACCTCGAAACGCCGGCTCGGTTTGCTCGTGCCCGTTCGCACCGCCGAAAGAGTCAAAAGGCGGGCCACCCCGCGACCGGCCGGCGCGTCCGCCAAAGAACTGTTCAAAAAAATCACTGAAACCGGTGCCCTCAAATCGAAACTCATCTTCCTGTCCGTGATTGTCCCGGCCCGCGGCCCGGCCTCCAGGGTAACCCGGCGGTGGACGTGACTGACCGCCCGTCTTCCAATCCGCGCCCAGCTGGTCGTACTTCCGACGGCTCTCCGGATTGCTCAAGACCTCATGGGCCTCATTGATCTCCTTGAATTTTGCCTCCGCCGACTTCTTGTCTTTGGCGACATCGGGATGAAACTTGCGGGCCAGTGTACGGAAGGCCTTCTTGATTTCCTCGTCCGTCGCCCTGGGCGTCAGCCCAAGCATGCGGTAGTAGTCTTTAAATTCAACGGCCATGGCGGGCGGGCTTGGGAAGCGTCAGGTCATTCACCACCACTTTGGCCGGTCGCACGACCCTGGCCCCTCGCTGATACCCGCGCTGAACCACTTCGAGCACGGCCTGGTCGGGTTGAGCCGGGTCATGGCCCTGCGCCAGCGCTTCGTGCCGGCGCGGGTCGAACGGTTTGCCGACGATCTCCTCGCTCTCGACGCCGTGCCGGTGGAGCAATTGTTGCATTTGTTTCAAAGTCATCTCCACCCCCTGATGAAACTGCGCGGGATCTTGCAATGCTCCGGCGGCCAACGCCCGTTCGAGATTGTCAATGACCGGCAACAACTCAACGATGAACGATTCCTTTTGCGCGGCCGCCCGGGCCTCGCTTTCCTGCCGGCTGCGCTTCTTGAAATTCTCAAAGTCGGCGGCCAGGCGCAGATGCAAATCCTTTTGTTCGGCGAGATCCTTGAGGAGCGCGTCCGACTCGCTGGCAGCGGCCTCGACCCCAGAGGCATCAGGCTCGGGTACAAGTGACGATGGGCTTTGGAATTCATTTTTCATAAACGTTTATTCTCTTGTGATCTGGGTTGGTCCAATGGGCGGACATCAAGTAATGTCATTTTGTGGTGCATCATTGATCAGCCCACGGAAACGCCGAGGATTCGGCCGATGAGGGCGGTTACGGCCATGGCCAGGGTGCCACCGAGGGTGACTCGTAACCCGGCCCGACCGGGCGGCGCGCCGCCGAGGTGACCGCCAAACGCACCCAACGCCGCGAGACTCGCCAGCGAGAAGGCTGCGATCATGGGAATGCGCAGAGCCGCGGGCGCAATCAGCAGGGCCAGAATCGGAACCACGGCGAAGCCTGCAAAGCTGACAGCCGATATCCATGCCGCTTGCATCGGACGCGCAAGCGATGCCTGATCAATCCCCAGCTCATCGCGCATATGGGCGCCGAGCCGGTCATGCGCGCTAAGTTGCTCCGCAACTTTCATGGCGAACTCCGGTTCCAGGCCTCGTTTGACATAAATCATCGCCAGCTCCTGCAATTCGGCTTGCGGTTCCGTTGCCAGCTCCTGGCTTTCCAGTCCGATGTCGGCCTGCTCCGCGTCGCGCTGCGAGCTGACTGAAACATATTCGCCCACAGCCATGGACATCGCTCCGGCAACCAGTCCCGCCACGCCGGCGACCAAAATGGCCGTCTTGGGAGCGGAGGCCGCCGCGACCCCGATCATGAGGCTCGCGGTCGAAACAATCGCATCGTCCGATCCGAGCACGGCGGCGCGTAACCACCCGGCCCGCCCGCTCCGGTGCCTTTCCGCCTGGCTGATGCTAATGAGCGGTTTCGATTTCATGCGCCATCGCGAGTTTTTTGGTCTTCGGCCTGGCTGGGGATTGGATGGTTGGTCCTTTCGGAGTCGGCGGTGTGGTGGCGGGCGATGTGGTCATAATTGTTCCTGAACATACGCCGCACCCCTGGCGGATGAAATGGGGTGTTAACCCCATAGCCAGGGCCCGGCGACGGCCTAAAATGGCATCGGTAATAAAAGCAAAAACGGAACAACCTGGACACGGAAGCGGCATGAACGCTGCGTTCCATATCCGGAACAGGTTTGATGCTTAAGTTTGCCGGATTAAATCTCATGAATAAAAAAACAACCCTGCGCCATGGTTTTGGCGGGCATGGGAAAAAATCCACGAAGCGAGGCGCATCATGATCTGGTCCGACCTCGGCCAGCTCACCGGCGCCATCCTGCTGATCGTCGGCGCTTTGCTGCCCGTGGTCAATCCACTCGGTGACGCCCCGATTTTCCTCAGAATGACACCCGGTTGCGACGAATTGACCCGTGTCTTTCTGGCGAAGCGCATCGCCTTTTACTCGTTCTTCATGGTGTTGGGGTCTTTGTTGCTTGGCTCGTTCGTCCTGCTTTTGTTCGGTCTTTCAATACCGGTGGTGCAGGTGGCGGGTGGGGCCGTGGTTTGCGCGCTGGGCTGGAAACTGCTGTCCGACATTCCCAAACCGGCCGATGTGATCCTGGACCCGGTTCACGCCAAGCTCATCGCGCTGGGGCGGGCCTTCTCCCCGTTGACGTTGCCGATGACGATTGATGCCGGGGTCATCTCCGTCGCAATCACCGTCGGCGCCAGTCGCGCGCACACATTCGAGCACGCGGTGATTCAGCTTCTGGCCGCCGTCATCGGTGCCGGCATCATCGCGCTGTCCATTCTGCTGACGTATCGCTACGCCCAGCGGGTCGGCAAACGGATCGGGCATACGGGCATGGTCGTGGTGGTGCGCCTTACGGCGTTTATCATGCTTTGTATCGGGGTGGGAATCACCTGGAACGGCGTCAAGTCATTGCTGGCAGAAATTGGCGTGCCGGGCTGAGCGGCGATGGCGGGCGTTGGTTTCAAGCATGCGCCGCCTTGAAATTTACTTTCGCCGGAAATGATTCCGTGCGCCCGGCAACGGTTTCGTTACGTCGCCAGACGGGGATACAATCGCGCGCCGATAATGACCAGGATGGTCGTGGTCAGGAGGATGATCGCATAGTCAAAACCCAGACCGAAGGTGCTGGTGCTGCCGGCCAGCATGAACGTGCGCAGAGCATCCACGACGTAGGTCAACGGATTCAGATGCGAAATGGTCTTCAGCCAGCCGGGCATGATGTCGGTGGGATAAATCGCGTTGCTCGCAAAAAACAGGGGCATGGTCAGCACCTGGCCGACGCCCATGAACCGTTCGCGCGTCTTCACAATGCACGCGATGATAAGCGAAAATGTGGAGAACAGCGTCGCGGCCAGGACCACGATGATCAGCACGTTGAGGAGCGCGAGCGGGCTCCAATTCAGCTTCACCCCGAGCAACAGGGAGAGGCCGTAAACGATGGCCGCCTGCGAGAGCGTGCGGAAGCCGGCGGAGAAGCCCTTGCCGAGCACCAGCGCCGCGCGCGGAGTTGGGCTGGCGAGGAATTTTTGCACAATGCCGAGGTCGCGCTCCCAGATGACGTTGATGCCATAAAAAATGGCCACGAAGAGAACGCTTTGCGCCAGGATGCCGGGAGCAATGAAGTCCAGATAGGGAATGTTGCCCGTGTGCATCATCCCGCTGCGCGAGAACACCTGTCCGAAGATAAGCAGCCAAAGCGCGGGTTGAAGCGCGCGGGTGACCAGTTCCGTGAAATCGTGGCGCAGCTTGCGCAATTCAAATTCGGTGATGACCAGCGTCTTCTCGATGAAGCCGGTAAACGGGTGGATGAACGTGGCGGTCATAGGTCAACCCAGGCGCTCGGCGGTGGCGCGCTCGGCGGCGACGGCGCGGAAGTTATTGCCGCTATCCAGCGCACTGCCGGCATAGTGGACAAAGACGTCATTCAATGTATGACCGGTGCCCAGCGAGGCTTCGAGTTCCTGGCATGTGCCGAGCGCCGCCACCTTGCCCAGGTGCATGATTGCGATGCGGTCACAATGGCTCTCCGCCTCCTCCAGATAATGGGTGGTAAAAAAGAGCGTCGTGCCGTAATTGGCCCGCATATCCACGAGATGTTTCCAGACCGCGTCGCGCGCAATGGGGTCCAGCCCGACAGTCGGTTCATCGAGGAAAAGCACCTTGGGGCGATGCAAGGTGGACTGGGCGATTTCCAGGCGGCGGACCATGCCACCGGAGTATTCACTCACCAGTCGTCCGGCGTCGGCAGTCAGGTTCATGAACTCCAAGGCCTCCTTGATGCGTGCGGGCTGTTCGCGATGCGGCAGATCATAAAGTTTGGCAAAAATGAGCAGGTTTTCGTAACCGGTGAGCGAACCGTCCACCGAGACCGCCTGCGGGACATAACCGATGGCGCGGCGGACACCGACCGCCTGGGTGGTGATGGAGAAGCCGGCCACACACGCCTCGCCCGACGTGGGCGGCAACAGCGTGGTGAGCATCTTGATGGTGGTGGTCTTGCCCGCCCCGTTGGAGCCGAGCAGTCCGAAAACCTCGCCGGCGTTGACCGAAAGCGTCAGCGCATCCACTGCCGTGAACGCGCCAAAGCGGCGGGTCAGGTTTTTGATTTCAAGAACAACGTCGCCCATGGCATCAGGACTATGAAAGAGTGGCGAGAGCTTCTTTGCTGAACCCGATCAATTCGGAGGATCGCCCCTCGTGAATTTCCCGTGCCCACCTCGCGTCGGCGAGCAGGGCGCGGCCTACCGCCACCAAATCAAAATCTCCCCGGTCGAAACGTCGAAGCAGTTCATCCAAGGAGCTGGGCGTCGAGGCTTCTCCCTTGAAGGCGGCCAGAAAGTCTCCGGAAAGCCCGATTGAACCCACCGTGATGGCTGGTTTACCGGTCAGCTTTTTAGCCCACCCGGCAAAGTTCAAATCCGAGCCGGTGAACTCGGTCTCCCAGAAGCGGCGCTGCGAACAGTGAAAGATGTCAACCCCTGCTTCCGCCAATGGAACCAGCCAGGCCGCCATCGCTTGCGGCGTCGTCGCCAGCTTGGCGGTGTAATCCTGAAGTTTCCATTGCGAGATGCGCAAACAGATCGGAAAGTCCGGGCCGACGGCGGTGCGGACGGCCCGAACCAGTTCCGCGGCGAATCGGGAGCGCTCCGCCAGACTCTGGCCGCCGTAACGGTCGGTGCGTTGATTGGTGGGATGCCAGAAGAACTGGTCAATCAGATACCCATGGGCTCCATGAATCTCGACCGCATCAAATCCCAGCGCCTTGGCGGCCACGGCCGCCTGCGCGAACGCCCCGATCGTCCCGGCGATATCGTGTTCCGTCATCGCAATGCCGCCGATTTTTCCGGGTGCGACGAAGCCCGACGGGCCTTCAAACGGGGCCGACGGCCGCCAGCCGGAATCCTTGGGAGCCACCACGCCCATATGCCAGAGTTGCGGGGCCATGACGCCACCGGCGGCATGCACCTTGTCAATCACGGCCTTCCATCCACGGAGCGGCTGCTCGCCATAAAAACGGGGGATGTTCGGATCATTGGAGGACGCGGGGCGATTGACCACCGTGCCTTCGGACACGATCAGGCCGACCTCGCCTTCCGCGCGGCGCGCATAATAATCCGCCACATTTGCCGCGGGCACGCCGCCGGGAGAAAACGAGCGCGTCATGGGAGCCATGACAATCCGGTTCTTGAGTTCCAGCGATTTAAACCGGAATGGCTGAAAGAGTTGTTGAGCAGGCATAAATGATTTCAATCCGGTTCAGGCGCCTTTTTTCAACGAAGCCATGTCAATGACGAAGCGGTATTTCACGTCGTCCTTCACGACGCGGTCGTAGGCTTCGTTGATTTTCTGGATGGGGATGAGCTCGATGTCGGCGGTGATATTATGCTGGCCGCAGAAATCCAGCAGCTCCTGGGTTTCCTTGATGCCGCCGATGAGCGAGCCGTTGAAATTGCGCCGGACATGGATGAGGTTGCTGACCTGAACCGCCAGCGGCTTGGGGGGCAAACCGACCTGGGTGAGGGTGCCGTCGCGTTTCAAGAGCATGAGATACGCGTTGATGTCATGTTGCGCGGCGACTGCGTCGAGAATGAAATGAAAACTTTTAAGATGTTTCTTCATCTCTTCGGGTTTATTGGAATTGACGACCTCATCCGCGCCCAGCCGGAAGGCATCCTTGACCTTGTCCGGCGTGTGGGTGAAGACCACGACCTGCGCGCCCATGGCCTTGGCAAGTTTAACGCCCATGTGGCCGAGTCCGCCGAGTCCCACAATGCCGACTTTCTGGCCATTGCGGACTTGGTTGTGGCGCAACGGGGAATACGTGGTGATGCCGGCGCAAAGGAGCGGAGCGGCGGCGGCGAGATTCAAATTCTTCGGGACGTGCAGCACAAAGGCTTCATCCACGACCACGCTCCCGGAGTACCCGCCGTAAGTCACGCCGCCGCTGTGTTTATCCGGGCTGTTGAAGGTAAAAATCGGACCCTGGGCGCAAAATTGTTCGAGGTCTTCCTTGCAGCTTTCACAAACGCGGCAGGAATCCACCAGGCAACCCACGCCGGCGAGGTCGCCTTCCTTGAACTTCCTGACGTGGGCGCCGGTTTTCGTGACGCGTCCGATGATTTCATGGCCGGGCACACAGGGATAAGTGGTGCCCTGCCATTCATTGCGGGCGGTATGCACGTCCGAGTGACAGACGCCGCAATAGAGAATCTCGATTTGCACGTCGTGCTCGCCGGGATCGCGGCGTTGAAGGTTGAACGGCGCGAGCGGCGCCGTGGCGCTTTGGACTGCGTAAGCATTGGTTTTCATGTATTGATGTACCCAGGCAACCGTATCAGTTGGACGCAAAGAAACGAATGGGGTAAACACCCCATGGCGCCGCAAGACATTTCGTCTTAATTGTAGTACCATGAAAAAGAGCAGCCGCTTGCAAACCGGGGAACCGGCCGGCACACCACACAAACACAAACCGAACCCTCCCCAACTTCTGTTGGTTTTTTCATCCCGACGGCTGTTGACCGAGAAATCTTCGGTCCCGGTCCATCCGTTTTTATTGGAGGGGGAGAAGGAAATCCTCACGATTCGCGCCACCGTGATGACCGTAATTATGAAAAATATTCAGGGTTACGATTACCCGGGGTTTGATGCCTAGAATTCATTCATGGCCGGGTCAGGGGGCGCTCACCCGGCATCCTTTAATTCGGCTGATGCTTTTGGGCAAAAAGGCACGCCGAATATCTCAAGTCGCCGGCTTTGCCGGAGGTCGTTGACCAACCGGAACGGGTGCGACCCGACCCGTCGGCGGAACGTTGACCGCCGCTGGACTCATAAATCCTTTTTGGCAGCAGCTTTGGTGGCTCGGAAACTTTGCTCAACCTCTGCTTCGGTCATGCCGCCTTCGACGAGCCTTTCCTGATCGCTGCGGCCTTCGTCATCCTCGTCAGCACTGGGGGCAGCCGGCACTTTGTGGCCGGTTGAGCCCGGCAGCGGGTCCCAGCGTTCGGATTCGGGCGCGGATTCGAGGGCGGCCGCCTTCGGGTCCACATCCGGCTCACCCGTCAATTCCCGTTTGGCCTGTTCCCAGTCGGATTGTGATGTTTGATGCGCGGTACGGCCGTTGATGACCGCCAGTTCAACCGCGCGCTCCCGCACCATCTTGCGGGTCACTGTGCCGATGCCGGCGGAATTCTCCGTCAAGGCGCCTTCCTTAAGTGGATTTGTTTTCATAATTTTGATTCACCGCACATGCGGAACAATATTTGTGTATTATGCGTCGTCTTCATTTGCCGCGTGCCACGGTCCTCCCGCGTGTCGCGGGATTTGGAAAAAACGTTGTCCCGCTTTTGAGATTTTAACCCAAGGGTGGGTGCTTTGGGATTCTGCCGCAAGCGATGAAGTATTTTTGGGAAAGCCGGAGTCTGAAATCTTTTCGCCGGTTGGGTCACAGATGTTTTGGTTTTCAAGAGCAACAACATCACCCGGCAACCTGGCCGGCGCCATGGGGTGTAACCCTACCCCGCTTCCGTGAATCCGGTTCCGTCGGGCCGGCGGGAATGATCAAAATATTCGGATGGGGAGTTTCAGGCTGGCCAGCGCCGGGGGCACGGCGAAGATTCTGCGCAAGGCCAGGTAGGTTGGGAGGTAGGCAACGAGCCACAATACGCCGAACCACAGCACGACATAGAGGTTTTGGTTTGCCCACGTTTGCGGCTGCTGATCATTGAATCCGTAAACATAATTAATGTTGATGGGAATGTTGGTGTTGACCCGGTGGGCGCCGGCCGGCGGAGTAAAAAAATAGCAGACGAGCAACAACCCGGCAGCCAGGACGGTCCAGGCCGCCAGGGCGCGTTTGTCAAAGCCCAGGCGGACCAGCAGCCAGATGAGCAGCAAGGGCAGCCAGCCATGAAAAAGTGAAAGGCCGCGGGTGAAAAGCGACAGCTGCGGATCAAACATGTAGCTGGTCAGGCTCAGAAAGTGAAACCCCAGGAAGTTGCTGCCGAAGTCCACGAGCCAGAGGCATTGCGGAAGCAGAATGCCCACGGCGCACATGCTGATGAGCAGGGAACTTTCCAACCACATGCCCGCCACCGTGAAAATGAGGGCGGCATCGCAGAACCATAAAAAGTTCGTGGGCCCGTACGTATGCAAATAAATGGGAACGAGGACGGCGAGGAAGGCGGTGCCGGCCACTTTGGCGGCCAATGGAATTTTGTGCTGGTGCCGGTTCAAACCGCTGGACGCATCGCAAAAGCCCCGGCCCCGGTGACGGAGTGCCTGATTATCAACGAATGCATTCATTGGATCGAAACCAGTCGCCCATGCTGCGCTGGTTGGAACATCGTGTTGGCCGAGTTCATGGCTGGCTCACACCGAGCCGGTTTTTAACCGGGTTGCCGCTCCTCATCACGACCGCAAGTTAACGCACGATGACTTCCGGCGGGCGCACAACCACTGCCGGAGGTCCCACCACGACTGCGTCATGACGTTCGTATCGTGCATGCCCGCGCCCTCCGCCCTCCGGGAAAATGCATCCCGTGGTGGAGAGGAGTGCGAGCATGCCGGTTATGAGCAGGATTTTTTTCATATTTGTTTTTTTTCGCCTTTTGCAGGACTTTACAGAATAGGCAGGGACTTCTCTATGGGGTAAAACCCTACGTCCTGGCGGAGGCGACGGGTGCCGGAGCTTCCGGCCTCACGGGTGTAAATTTTTCACTGGCGCCTCCGGTTTGGGATCGGGCGGCCTCATGGGTGTAAGCGCCGCCAGAATGGCCTTTTGCACCATCGGATTGGAGAGATTTCCCAGGTGACCGCCTTGTGGAAAAACCGTCAATTGTTCCGGGCCAAAAGTAGCATGGAGCCAGGCCAGGTCTTGATCTGCCAGGAGAAAATCGTTTTCATTGACGATGACGCGGATGTCGGGGTTGGCGCGCAGACCGGCGTCATACGTCCGTAAATCACCGGCCGTTTCCAGCGTTTCCGCCACCGGCGAGGCCAGTCCCCGGTTCTGATAATACGGAACCGCAAACTTCTCAAAATAATCCTCGTAGGAATATTGAAGTATCTCCTGATACACCGGGTCGCGCCGCCAATGCCGGATGGGGTGGTGCAGGACTTCCTGATTATCCCGCCGCTGACTGCTGTAAATGACATCCCGCAGCATGAATCGAAACGTCAGGCCGATGAGAAACTTGGATTCGATGGCATCGAAGGGCAGGGAGGTTTGCGGTGTGAGAGTGCGCTGGCTCAGCGCGGCCACCTTCAAAAACGTGTTTTCGATGTTGTCGGTCCGGTTGGTTTCCGGCCACTTCAATGGCGCCCGGTAAAATTCGTCCAGCTTGGAAATCCCATACGCCAGGCGAACGGGGGTGTTGATGGCGACGTAACGGTCAAATTTAATCAACGGCAACTGATTCGTGACCGGGGCGATATTTACCACTTTGACGCCCTGCCTCCCCTCCCGAAAGCGCAGAACCCTTCCCCGCGTCACGACGCAATACTGATTCGTTGGTCCGGTGGCCGCGATAAACAAGGATTGGAATGCGCCCATGGAATAACCCATCAGCGCCCGGTTGCCCAACCGGTTCGGATACGACACATGCAGGCGGCGGTCAATTTCCATCAACGCAACGTGCACATCGTGACCGTCCACCGGCAGATACCCCGGCATCGCCGCGGTCGAGGCGTTTTCCATGAACTCGAAGTTGAACGGGCTGCTGACGACCACGGCGGAGAACCCGTGGTCATAAACCAGTTCAGCCAGGGCGATGGAGGTCTCGGCCAGCCGGTGTGAGCCCAGCCCGGGAACGATGTAAACCACGTTCGCCTTGCCCGGTTGCAACCAGAAGGTGAACTTTAATTTCCTGCCCGTGGCCGGAATCAGCACGGACCGGGTTTTGCCATGGCCGGGGAATTCAGGATCCTTGAAGGTGAAGAAAACCGATTCCACGGTCTCCAGCGAGGCCGGGTCTTGTTTCCCTTTCACCTGGAAATTCGCCACCCGGTTCGCGCGCACGAACGTCCAGGCGTATTGAATCTCGGAATAGGGATCCATTTCAGTCCGGCTGAAGCGCACATATTCGTCCACGGAGTCGGCGAGATTGTTATACATCACGGCGTAGGCGAAGTAAGAGTAGGGACCGAGATAGGTAAGCGGATTTGCCACAACTAATTTATAAGGAGCGATATAGATCAACGGATTGGCCGCCGTATCGGCGGCCAGACCGACGGTATCCCGTTCGTTGCTTGGGCCATAAAGCGGCAACATTAAAAAAAGCTGCGGCTTCCAGCCCCATTGGCCGAAGGTCTGGCCAAAGTCCGCGTCCGATTTCCCAATCTTCCACCGGGTGGCCACATCCCAGAACCCGGCGACGCCGACGGTGGTGTTGCAAGCAAACCGATAGGATTCATCGCGTGCGCCGCTCCACTTTGCCTGCAGCAGATTGTTGATCAATCGTCCCGGGTAAGTGAGGTTCCGGCCAAAATTACCGATCCCGGTTCGAACCGGTTTCACGACAACCAACCGATACACCTTGCTCGTCGGCTTGATGACATCCTTCATCAGCCCCACGTTGAAGGCCCACAGCACCCGATTCAACGGTTCGATGGGATCGGGGACGGATTGGGGCAGAACCACCGTTTCCGCCACCGTCTGATTATGGCGCGACCAGTCTGTCGCCGGCGAATTCGTAAGGCCAACGGCGGTCGCCTGCCCGCAGGCGAACAAGGGGAACCACGACAACACGGCCACCAGAGCCAAAGTCTGAGTTTTCCGGTGGGATTCGACACTCATGAGGCGAAACGGCTTTGGTTTGGGGTGGAAAGCAAAAGGGATTACGCGGGCATGCGGCGGAAGCTCGTGCGGTCATCGGCTTCAAGCCAGTCAAACGTGGTATTCATCTGCGGGTTCAGCCCAAGCCGGGAGCAGTCCTCAATGAAGTAGGCGCGCTTTTCCGGGTCCTTCATCAGGCTGCCGGCTTCCGTTGCATCGGACCAGGCCTTGATTTCAACCGGCGTTTTGGCCGTGCCATTGGCCTGCAGCCAGACGCCGACGTCTTCATAATCTTTCGCGGTCTGAACGGCGGCTTTGAATTCATCGCCCGTGATGCCCTTGAAACCAAAGAGCAGGTTGTCCAGCGGACAATCGTAATGATATTCGCCGGGTGTTCCTGCCAGACTGGCGCGGCATTTGTCAACGGCGCGGCGGGCGATCACGAATCCGGCGATGCGATCGCGCGGACTGTGCGGGGCTTGTTTGGCCAGGTCTCGGGCGATGATGGGGGTGTTCATAATGTTTAACTGGGCGTTTTGGCTTGGAATCTAGGTTGTCCACGACTCTAAAAGTTTGGAGAAGACCACATCGCATTGCCGGGCCAGGGAGAAATCTTTTTCGGTGACTCCCCCTTCATCATGCGTGGTGAGCGTCAATTTCACCCGGTCAAAGCGAATATCAATATCCGGATGATGATTGGTTTTTTGAGCTTGTTTGGCGATTCGACGCACAAAAGCCATGCTCATCAGGAATCCCTCAAACTTGAATACGCGACAAATGGTTTGCGCGCGCTTCGACCAATCCGGAACGACTTTCAGGTGCAGGCTGATTTCCTGGGTGGTCAAGGCGGGCATGATTTTAAACTGCGGTTTTTTCTGTGGCGTCCGTGCTATCACGGTGGTCATGATTCAATTCGCCGAAGGATCGTTCGCGGCATGAGCATGATTTTCGTGCCACTGGTTTTTCGGATCCTCCAAAATGGTGAGTTGATCGGGTGTCAGCAGCGGTTTGATTCGATTGACGGCGGTCACCCGGTACGGTTGAAGACCGGCCCAGACTTCCTGCATTTGTCTGCGCGCTGTCTGAATTTGCGCACTGTCCTTCGATGCGCGCGCCAGGCGATTCGCCTCCAGGGCGGCATCAATCCGGGCCTGATTGGCGGTCTGATATTGCTTGCTGACGCCGGCGAAGTCGTCTTCGATTGGCTTTAACTCGGCTTTCTGCTCGCCCGTAAGATTCAACTTCCACTCGACATTGGGCGGAAGGAGATGCCGTTCGCCCGAAAACCGGTCATTTTCCAATGCGCCCAATTGTTTCGAGGCTGGAATGCCGGTGTCTTGCGCCCACAATGCGGGCGCGGCCTGCAGCAGTGAGCTGCTGATTAACAGCAGGATGAGTTTGGTTTTCATATGTTTCTCCCTTTTGACCTGGTTCATTTCGGGGCCTGGGAATGGGCTTCCACAAACCAAAGCCACTTGTCGATGCCGCGCGAAACCTCGGTGAACAGATCCGCCGTGTCGGCGTCATCCAGTTCGCCCGCTTCGTTGATCGTGCGGCGGGCTTCCTGTCCGAAGGTGGAAAGCGCCCGGGCAACGGCTTCGACATGAGCCGGGCCATCCGCGATCATGAGCGGATACTCTTCCAGTTGCGAGCGGGATGCGGCCACACGCGCCGTGCCCTCGGCGATGCCGCCCAGTTGCACGATGCGTTCGGCAATCATGTCCACGTACGACTCCACGGCTTCGTTCACCCTGTCAAAGAGTTCGTGCAAGCCGATAAAGCTGGGACCTTTCACGTTCCAATGCGCCTGCTTCATCTGCGTCTGTAAATCCACCGCCGACGCCAGCCGCTGGTTCATGAGCGCGTTCAGTTCCGACCGGCGCTTGAGCGAGATGTCGTTTTCGGTTTCATATATTTTGGGGGCTTCCGCGAGTGTGCTGTTCAAGGCTTTCATAAAATGGTAATTCGGTTTTTGTTCGGGATTGGTTTGTTTAAGTCTGGTTATGAAACCCATGCACCCGGGTGAGCTTGCGTTCCGCGAGCAATTGGGCCTCGGCCTCCAGCCAATGCTGCACTTCATGCCCGGGCAGCGAACCTTGGTTGACATAACTGAAGTAGGCCTTTCGGGCGACTTCATCCGGCGAGGGTACAAAATTGACTTCGCCTGGGCTTAAGTTCACAAGCGGGGCTGGCCGGGATGCGCCGGGAGGTTGTTCGTTTTGGCCGGGGGATGTTCTTTTGTGTCTCATACGGATAGGGTAGACTGCGCCACAACGTGTCCGCTATGGGGTGTTTGCCCCATTCTCCGGATCCACGGTGCCGGGACCGGCGGCATTGCCAGGCAGGACACTTTCGTCCGGCGGATTGGTTTTCCGGCAATAAATAATCAGTTGGCGGCAATTTCTTTCCGCCCGGTTCCAACGCCGTCCGCTTGCAGGTTTCTGGCGCGCGGGAAGGTGAACGCCGGAGCTTCCGACGCGAGAGCGAGACCAAAATCGAGCATCGCTGTGTTGCCGGCGGGTTCCACGGCGATCGGCTTGAGAAACAGGTTCGCCGTCGTTGCCCTCAGGCCACCCATGAGGTTTTGCCAGAAATTGTCGCCGCCGTCCTTCCGTTTCACCGACGCCACCGTGATATCCATTTTGGCCGGACCAGGCTGCCTTCGAAAAATCAGGGTGTTGACACGGGCAACTTTTCCATTGCGGAACCGGATGGCGCCGTCGAGATACCGGATGTCGTAGAGACCGATGGTCACAAGGCTCGGCCGTCCGCGGCCATTGAATCGCAGCCGGACTTCCGTGACGGTTGGAAGGCGACCGGTCATCGTGCCCTCCACCTCGATGCGGACGCCGCCGGCCCCTGCGACGTTGATGGAATCGAGCTGATGATCGAGCACCACGCCTTGCTTGAGATCCTGCTCGCGCCGCCGGACTTTGTCCGAGTGGTCAAAAACGTCCTGTTGGTTGCCTTCACCGACGAACTCAAATTCGCAGGTCACCAGGAAGGCGGTGTCGGTGAATGATCGCGTGGCGGACACCATCCGCGCGCGTTGCGTGTTGTTGGAACTCTTGATGACGGAAACCGGCTCCAGTGAGATCAGCGGCACGAAATACATGAATTCGGCAACCGAATTGCCGGGAGATTCGGCGTGACCAAAATCCAGGTGAAGGGTTGGCCCGGCGGATTCGGGTGCCGGGCTGGACTCGCGCTCTGGTGCGGGCAGAGGCAAAGGCGCACCGGCCAGACGCGAGGGGGGTGTGAAACATCCGGCTAGCAACAGCAAGCCGAGCAGGGTCGCGGCAAAGCCCGGTGGCCTTGAGCCACCTCCCACCCGGCGAGCCTCCGGGTGGGTTGGAGGTCGCTGGCAGGAGGGTTTCATCAGGTGGTTCTGCTTATATCGGTTGCCGGCGAATCGGATTGTTTGGCGGTGTCAAACGACCGCACCGGCCGGAGCCAGATGGTGCAGCGGGCTTAGCTCGACGGCTTCCCTGGTTAAATTCACGAACACCTTGGATTCATCCCAACTGATCCGGTCAACCGCGCGCGTCGGTACTTGCACTTCCTTGCCGGAAAACCGGTGCCCGGTTTTGATGACCAGCTGACAAATTGCCCAGCTCTGATCATCCATCATGAAATCATAGACGTGTCCGGTGATTCCGTCGCTCGTCTGGAGGTGGTAGCCATTTACGGCTTGCGTGCTGCGCAGATGAGCTTCGGCTGGTTCATGGGCCCGGCCATTTTCGGTGGCGGATCCGCCCGGGAGCGGTTTGGGTGGCAGTTCCAAAATCGGAAACCCGCTCATGCCCCACAACCCGTTACCCTGCCAGTAGTACGGCCAGCCGTAATAGCGGTAATACTCGTCTTCGTATTGGCGCGACACCGGCTTGTGCGACTCAATCGGAGGGCTGTTCTCAATTTGTGCCCGGGTCAGATTCACGCGCAGGAGTTTCCCGGCCTGATGGAAACCATTGAAGGCATGGGGTGAGATGAGCACCTGGCGTCCCGGCAACCACGAACCCGTGTCCGCGACCACATAACGAACCGCCCAGGTTTGATCATCAAAAAGGAAGTCCTTCACGTGGCCGATGTCACCATCGGACGCCCCGAGTTTGTCTCCATACAACTGTTTAACGCTTCTTAACATAAATTTGCCTTTCACGTAAATCAGATGGGCCGCCACCCGGGAAGATTGCCGGCCCGACACTCGATCCATTCAACTGCCATTCCCTGGCGCCGGTCGGAGCCGTTTCCATCCGGCTCAAATTCTGCCCAGCAAAACGAGGGCGAGCAAAACAATGACCAGCAAGCCCAGTCCGCCGCTCGGGTAATAACCCCAGTTTCGGCTGTGCGGCCACGTGGGGAGTGATCCGAGCAACATGCAAATGACTACAATCAATAGAATGGTACCTAACATAATGTTCCTTTTAATGTGCGGATGCGGTCCGCCTGGTTATCTTCCGTTATTGCCATCGTGCTGGTCGTCCTTCTGATTTGTTTTCTGGCCCGGATGCGGGCCGGACGGTGCCCAGTTTTTGGGATACTTTTGTACCACGGCCGAATGGTGATTGGCTGGCGAGTCGTGAAAATCCATCTTCACGGAGGGCGAGGATTGCAGCCGGTCGGCCGATACCCCCCGGGGTGCCCGGTGCGCCACCCACGAAGAACCCTCCCGATCATACCATTGGTGCGAACGGCTGCCGTAATACATCTCATAACCGGGGTAATACACGTAATCATCCTGACCGACAAAACCGGCATCCACCGGTACGGCTGGCTCCGCATACACCCCGGCGCGCGGACCCTCAACGTAACCCACGCATCCGGTCAGCGTTGTCAGGAGCATGGCCCCCAACACGCATCCGGCGGCGTCAGCTTTGAAGAAGCGGTTTTGGTTGTTCATGAAAGGAGCATAATCCAACAACGTGCGGGCGCCATGGGGTGTTACCCTACCCGCGGACATTATGAATCAATTTCCGTCCTGGCCCTGGCCTCGTGAGCGGAACGCCTGCCAGAGGGTGGAGATCAGTTCCGCGCCTTTGAAGGTGGCTTGCAGCCAGGAAGGTTTTTCGGCGATAGGCGGGGACTCTTTGCGACGGAAGGACGCAAGGCCGGCAACCAGCGCCGCGGCAACGGAAGCGACGGAACCGAGGGTTTTGGCCCGATCGACGACCGAGTGAACTCCGTCCGCCACCGCCCGCCATTCCTGCACCAGTTGGACGCGATTAAGTTCGCTTTCTGCGATCAACAATTGTTTCCGCGACTCCAATGGATTCAAGCGAGGTTTTTTTCCAGACATGCCCGGTCCTTTCGGAGTTGGTCGAGTGAGGCGGCCAGCGTCTGCCAGTCCCGCAGCAATCCGGTGAGTCGCCAGTAAAGAAAAATCCCGGCGGCAGCGTAAAGGCCGGTCAATGCCAGAAGGACCGCCGCCGGTGAGCAGGCCCACAACCAAACCACGATGGCCGCCGTGAGGGTGATGCCGGCGAGCAGGCCGAATGCCGCCACGCCGAGGGCCAGAAGGAACGCGCTCCGGAATTGCTCGCGCTCCTCCTGCACTTCCACGATCAACAATTCGAGCCGGTTTTCCCCGATGGTGAACAGTCGCCGCACGAAGCGTTGCGACGTCTCAGCGAGTTGCCCGACCCCGGTGGCGGCTGGTTCCATAACGGTATCAATCGTTATTGCGGGTGCCCCGGCGGGAGACGAGATAACCGACGATGGCCCCGACACCGAAGGCGACCGCCACGGCTTGATAAGGATGTTCGCGCACGGCTTCGTCGGTGGCTTTGGCGCCCTCGACCGCCTTGTCCTTGACCCGGCCAAGGATCTGCTTGCCGCTTGCCAGCGCGGCGGCGAGACGCTTGCGGGCTTCGCTGACTTTTTCTCCGGCCACATCCGCTGTGGCCGCCATCAAGGCGCGTGCGTCTTCGGCGAGCGTGCCCATGTCGTTGCTGGTTGCTGGTGTTGGTTTGTCCATAGGATTCTATTCTTTCTATTGGTTGGTGTTTTTCAGAGGTGAATGTTCAGCGTTGGCGAGATGGGCGGCTTGAGGCGAGCTGGCCACCGTCAGAATCGAGTTTCTGCCGCCATACGGATTGGGCACGGCTTCTTTGGCCAGCGGATCAGGCATCCATTGGCCGTCCACCACAAAGCAGTATTCGTAGGTGCCGGGTGCCAGCGCCGTTTCCTTCCACCAATGACCGACGCCGGAGGAATGCAGGGTTTTGGCTTCAGGCTGCCATTGATTGAAGGTTCCCGCGACGCAAACGGTGGTGGCCGTGGGATGGGTGAATTCAAAGCGAACGGGCACCAGTTCCGAACCGGCATTGTCGTGATGATGATTGTGTTTCATGGTTGGTGATTCAGCGGGACGGTTGACCTTCAATTTCGGGAAAATACTTCGTTGCGCATCATTGCAAAGTACCGGGAAACCGGGCCGGTGCCATGGGGTGTTACCCTACCAGAGGACACTTCGAATTAATTTCCGGCGTGCCAGCCTTTCGGTGGCGCGGGGACGCCTGAACCCTCGCTCGTTGAACTCATGTTCGATTACCGGCTCTCGCTTCCAAATCCAAACCAAGGGTTTTCCCAGTGGCAGCAAGGAACACCCTAGTCGCGGTCGCTTCACATGAGACGTAACGATACTTATGCGAATTATCTGCGAACAGAACGTGTGCCGCTGTCTGGCCATATGTGTCATGCTCTGGTCAGCCCTGATTTCAGGGCAGGCCGCGAGTTATTACGTGACGCAGTCCGGGGCCGGTTCCGGCAACGGCACGAGCCTCAGTAATGCCTGGTCGGTTTCAACCTTCAATGCCAGCAGCACCCCGGCTGCCGGCGACACCGTGATATTCTCCGGCACCGTGACTTCGACCGTTTCGCCAAAAAAAGGCGGTTCCAGTGGCAACCCGATTACCCTGAATTTTTCGGCGGCAACGCTCAACAGCGCCAGTCCGCGGATTCAAATCACCCAAAACTATCTGAATGTAATGGGCGGCCAGATGGGCGCTGGAAACATGTTCGGCATGATCAACTTCAACGCATCGGTCGTACATGACATTTTGATCGCCAACTGGGGTTGCGCCAACACCGATGGCAGCACGACCACGTTCATTGACGGGCGGTACGCCTACAATCTGACGGTGAGCAACTGCTGGTCCTGGGGGAATGAGTGTTTTATTTATTCGGCCACCACCAATTGTCATAACTGGACCATCGTGAACAATTATCACATGGGTTCGACGAACATCGTGGACCAGACGGATTGTTACAGTCTGGCCGACGTGCGCAACATCGTCATCCAGGGCAATTTCATCGAGAACCGCGCCCCGGGCAATCAAGGTGCCGGGCGGCACAATGACTGCATCCAGACATTTGCGGGTGGCGAGTCGGGTGGCGGCGCGCCCTACGGCTGGGTGGTCAGATATAACCGGGTGGTGCAGGGGGAACAGGCGGGCGACGGCTCAACCTCGTTTATGATGATGGAGACCATGGCGCAAAACGGGTCGGTGGACGCCTGTGATATTTATGGAAATGTGTTTGTGTTCGGCGCGGGCACCGTTTTCAGCGGGAACGGGGTTACCTTCGACAGCAACGACAGCGGGTCCGTGGTTCGATTCTACAACAATACCGTGATCAATTACGCTTCCGCCGGCGGCGGCCTGCCGGGCGGCCCGACACGGTTTCAAAACTCCGGCAATCTTTACGCCGAGAACAATCTGTTTGAGGCCGCCAGTTCGGAATCGGGATTGGTCGTTTGGAGTTGGACAATTCAGAAGTCTGATTACAACCGCTATTACAACTGCGCGTCGCCATCCTCGACTTACACCGGATCGCATGGCTCGGCCAACTCGGATCCGAAGTTCAGCAATTTCGCCGGCGGCGATTACAGCCTCCAATCTTCCAGCCCGGCCATCGGCACGGGCGACAATTCGATTGGCGCCACCTACAACCAGGGCATCGCGTCGGGGGCGACCTGGCCGAACCCGGCCCTGGCAACCCGGACGGGAACGTGGGACGTGGGCGCGTATGTCTATGCCGGTGGCAGCACCAACTCCCAGATTTTGGTTTCACCGGGCAGGCTCGATTTCGGCTCGGTGCCGGTGGGAACAACCAGCAATCTGAGTTTCACGGTGCAGAATGTGGGGGGCGGGATGTTGAACGGGGCGGCGAGTGTGGCCGGGTTGCCCTTCAGCGTCGTATCCGGCGGAAGCTATAATTTGGGGGCCAATCAAAGTCAGACGGTGACGGTGCTGTTCAGTCCGATGGTGGCGAGCAATTACAATCAGAGCGTGACGCTCACAGGCGGCGGGGGGACGAATGCGACCGTGTCTGGAAGTGTGTTGACGGCACTTCCCGGAGTTCAGTTCCGGGTCACGACTGCGAATCAATTCATTCTGACGGTGGCCGGCCAGACCGGCCACACCTATAACATCCAGGCAACGCAGGATTTCAAGACCTGGACCGTCATCGGCACCGTGACGATGGGAGCCGGCGGTTCATTGGATTTCACCGACACCAACGCGGCGAATTTTTCGAGTCGATTCTATCGCACCCAAGAATAGTCGTGAGATGTTTTGCCGGTCAGGCATTAACTGAAATTAAAATATGTCGCTCTATCTCAGCCAAAGATGTTGGGGCCGATCCTGCCTGCATTTGGCGGCGGCGATATGCGCCGGCCACTGGCGCTGGCATTTCGCCGGCATCGGCCGGGAGGTTCATTTCACGGGCCGGCCGGCCGGCAAGGCTGGGGCTGGCGTTGGATTATGAAAGCCGGCCTGCCGCCAGTTTTTCCTGCGGGAGCAATCCGGCCCGCAAAGCAAAACGCACGAGGCCCGGAACGTCATGCACGTTCAGGCGGTCCATCAACTTCATGCGGTGATATTCAATGGTCTTGGGACTGACCTTCAGGACTTCGGCAATGCCTTTGGTGTTCTGGCCTTCAGCAATCAGTTGGAGAATCTCGCGCTGCCGGCCGGTCAATTGTTCCAGCGGGCTTTTTCGTTTCGCGATTCCGTCCAACAGGAAGCTCTGGGGCAGCTGGCTGGAGATTTCCTGGCTGAGATAGATCTCCCCGTGCGCCACGTGTTGCAGGGCGGTGGCCAGTTCCGCCGTCGCCGCTTTTTTGAGCAGGTAGCCGGCTGCGCCCGCCTTGAGCGCGCGCCAGACGTATTCTTCGTTGTGGTGCATGGAAAGGATGATGACCCGCACGTCGGGAAATTCCTTTGCCATGCGCGCCGCCGCTTCGAGCCCATTCAGGCCGGGCATGGCGATATCCATCAAAACCACATCCGGCTGGTGCAGCTTGACCAGTTTCAGCACCGCGCGGCCATCGCCGGCTTCACCCACCACTTCCACTCCCGGCAACTTTTCCAGCAGCGCGCGGATGCCCGCCCGCACCAGCGTGTGGTCATCTGCCAGGATGAGGCGAACCGGTTTGACGGAGTTGTTCATGGCGATTCAGATTCGGGCGGTGGAGTCTGCCACCTCAACGGGAACCAGGCGTGAACTTCGGTGCCTTCTTCCAAGGTGGACTTGAATTCCAGTCCGCCACCCGCCAACAGCGCGCGCTCCTCCATGCTTAACAAACCCAGACTCGCGCCGCGCACGGCCCTTTCCCGGACGGCGGCCACCTCAAACCCAACCCCGTCATCGCGCACGCGCAGGTGGAGCTGTCCCGCTTCCTGGCGTAACTCAACCGTCACAGCTTTTGCCCGGGCGTGGCGCACCACATTGGTCAAGGCTTCCTGGGCCACGCGGAAACATTCGGTTTCAATCACCGGATCCAGGCGTTGCTCCAGCGGGTCGGCGTGAAACCCGACTTTCAACCCGACCAGCGCCGCCTGCCGATCGGTGTACCAACGCAAGGCGGGTTCCAATCCCAGATCATCCAGGATGGAGGGACGCAAATCCAACGAGATATCCTGCACTTGTTCCAGCACGCGCTCGACCACCTCGAGGCTCTCGTGCAAGCGCAACGACACGGCTTCCGTGCCGGGCGACGGCAACATGGCTTGCAGGTTCAATTGGATGACCGTGAGGGCCTGGCCGATTTCGTCGTGCAGTTCGCGCGCGATGTTCCGGCGTTCGGTCTCCTGCGCCTCCACCAGCCGGCGGGACAGCACCTGAAGTTTGAGGCTGTATTCCTTGCGTTTGGCCTCAGCCTGCTTGCGCTCGGTTATGTTGCGAATGTTGCATTGAATGACCTTGCTGCCATCAACCTGATAGACATTGCTGACAAACTCCACGTTGATGGACTTGCCGGCGCGGGTTTCCAGCGGCAGATCTTCGTAACGGACATAGGCCTCACGCTGCAATTCCCGGAACGACGCCTGGGATGCCTGGGTGTCTTTGAACGGGCCAATCTCCCAAAGTTTGTTTCCCAGCAGTTGCTCGCGACTGTAACCCAACATGTCGGTCAGGAACGGGTTGACATCATCAATCTGCCCGGTGTCCGCGTTGAGAATCAGAATCCCGTCCTGGGCGGCTTCAAACAGCCGGCGGTAGCGCATTTCGGAAGCTTTCAGCGCGTGCTCCGTTGACTGGCGTTCCACTTCGCGATGTTCCAGGGCCTGGGCCATTTGATCGAAGGTGCGGGTCAGCTGGCCCAATTCATCTCCCCGGTCGGCCAGTCCCGTGCGCGTGCTCAGATCGCCCGTCGCCAGCCGGGCGCTGGATTTCACCAGGGTCCGAACCGGGCGCAGGACCAGCAGGTAGCTGCCGATGCAACCAAGGAGGAAAGCAAAGCCCGCGGCAATCCCCAACCCGGCCAGGTTTTCGGTCAGCCGGCGGTTTGCGGCGGCAAAGAGCGCCTGCCTGGGGATGCTGCTAAGAATGGTGACGACATCTTCAGGAACGAGCTGGCTGTGCATGGCGGCGTACGCAAAATAGCCCGGGATTCCGTCCGCCGACATCGCCTCCACCACGCCGTGATCCTGACCAAAGATAGTTTTCAGCAGTGATGGTTCCGGGAAAGGCCGGCCGATCCATTTTTCCGGCGAGGGATAACGAGCCAGAATTTTCCCGGTGCGGTCAATCTCGGTCCACGTTGCTCCTTTCGGTAATTGCGTCGGCAGCGCGGACTCGAAATGGCCGACCCAATCCAGATCCAGCGTGGCAAAGACCACCGCCTTGACCTGCCCGGTATCATCAAAAACCGGATAACCAAAATCGACGGTGGACTTGTCAGCTGCCTGTCTGTCCGGAAAATCGCCAATCGCCAGGGCGCGCGTGGCGAGTGCGCGGCGGAAAAACGGACGGTTCGTTTGACTGGCCGGTTCCACCACCGGGTACGCGCTGGCCAGGATCGTTCCATTGGTCCCGACCACTCCCAAATTGGCATAACGCGGGTAGCTGCCGAGGAGTTCGTCCAGCAATTTCTTGCAGTCCCGCCGGCTGCCCGAGCGCACGGGTGAAGACTCCGCCAGGGCGATCAGCAGTTGGCGCGTCTGGCCAACCACCCGGCCTTCCTCCCGCGTGGCCAATTCCATCATCGCCTGGGTGAGCTGATTCCATTCCTTCACCTGTCGCCGATGCTCTTCCGACGCCGTGTGCAGTATCAATCCCACCAACGGGGCGCACGCCAGCAACACCAGCAATAGCAGGCGCAACCGCAAATCAGAATAAAGCTGACGAATGGTCTTTCGCATACTGCCTTGCCTGAGGGATGAGTTTGTTTGGCCGCCGCACCGGTGGCCTTGAATCCAACGCCCTCGCTATAACCGGAAAACTGGACGCGCCGGCGACCTGCCCGGTGGCGACTCAGGGAGAATGACTTCGAATACTTGTAACTTCACGATTTGTATCCATGCACAACTCGTTTAGCCCGCGACGGACGCTCCAGGAGCGGGTTTGTTTTAAAGTGGGCAGGTTCATTGTCATTAACCATGAGAAGGCGCTGGCACGGATTCGCCCGGCCCCGGGTTGAAGCGGTCGCGATGGGTCGCCAGCTTCAACGGGGGTGTTCATGATTTTGGACCGGTGTCTGGCGGTGGCGGGTTACCCGACCTGCGGCACGCGAATGTCGCCGGTGTGATGGAGAATGCCGAAGGCAAACAACAGCCACACGACCACGCAAATCACCACGACCACGTTGAGGATGTTTTTGATCTTTCCGTCCATCGGGATGTAGCTGTTGACCAGCCAGAGCAGCACGCCGATGACGATCAAGGTGACCGCGAGAGAAATCAGTGACATGGCTTGCCTCCGATCTGGATGAGTGATTTATGATTCATGCGCTGAGACTAAGCCGGAATGCGGCCGGGCGCTATGGGGTGTTACCCTAAGCTGGAAAATGTCTTCCAGGCTCCAAAGGTGAGGCCATGCCCGCTCTCCTGGCTGGCGTGACGCGTAACGAATGATGGATGCGCCCGAAATGGCAATGCCGGGGGTGAATCGAAACCGGATGTTCGTGATTTTCCACCGTTTTTTGCCAGGCATTGGTCAGCCGCATGAGCCGGCGCCGGGACCCGCCAGCTGGATGCTGGCATCCAGGTTTTGGCGCACGGTTTGCACGAGCTTATCCGCCATGAATGGTTTGGCCAGATAGTTGATGCCATCCTCCAATGGAAAAGTTTCGTCGGGGATTTTGGCGCTGTAGCCGCTGGTATAAATCACTTTCAACCGGGGGTTCTCCTTCAACAGCCGTTTGCCCAAATCTTTCCCGGTCATTTCGCCGGGCATGATCAAATCGGTCAGCAACAATTGGATTTGGTCGCGATTCAATTTCCAGACTTCCAGAGCTGCAATGCTGTTGCTGGCTTCGAGCACGTGATAGCCAAGTTGCGACAGGGTTTTGCGCATGGAAGCGCGCAGGGACGCATCGTCTTCAACCAGCAGGATGGTTTCATGGCCGGTGCCCGGGCGGGTCAATGCGGGTGGCCCTGGTTTTTGCGCGGACATCCGGGCCAGTCGCGGCAGGTAAACCCGGATGGTCGTGCCCAGGCCAACTTCGCTGTGCACCATAATCCAGCCTTGATGTTGTTGGACGATGCCATAGACGGTGGCCAGACCGAGGCCGGTGCCCTTGCCGATTTCCTTGGTGGTGAAGAATGGTTCAAAGATTCGCGGCAGGATTTCCGGCGGAATGCCGCAGCCGGTGTCGCCCACGCTCAAGCAGACGAATGAACCGGGCCGGGCCGGGGGAGTTTGTGCCGCCGTGACTTCGTCCAAGTCCACGACGGAAGTCTCAATGGCCAGTTGTCCGCCCCGGGGCATGGCGTCGCGGGCGTTCACCGCGAGATTCATCAGCACTTGATCCATCATGCCCGCGTCGGCGTGGATGAACAGCGGCTGGATGGCAAACTTGAACTGCAACTGGATGTCTTCGCCGAGGGTGCGCCGCAGCATTTTGGTCATCTCGTTGATGGATTGGTTCAAATCCAGATCGCGCGCCTGCATCGTCTGCCGCCGGCTGAACATCAGCAACTGGCGGGTGAGATTGGCCGCCCGTTCCGCAGCCTTTTCAATCTCACTGGCGGATTCCAGTTGTTCCGGAGAGAGGTCTTCCTTGGCCTTCATCAGGCCGGCCTGCAACTGGATCACGGCCAGGACGTTGTTGAAATCATGCGCCACGCCGCCGGCGAGCTGGCCGACGGCCTCCATTTTTTGCGCCTGACGGAACTGCGCCTCCAGCTGCATTTCATGCGTCACGTCGCGCTTGACGGCCACGAAGTTGACCACCGTGCCGGCGGCGTCCCGCACGGGCGAGATGGTGGCTTCTTCCTCGTAAAACACGCCGTCCTTGCGCCGGTTGACAAGATGCCCGGACCAGGTTTCCCCGCGCCCGAGGGACTGCCACATCCGGTGATAAAAACCGGCATCTTGCCTGCCGCTCTTGAGGATGCGGGGGTTCTGGCCAAGGGCTTCCGCGCACGAGTAGCCGGAGGTCTTTGCAAACGCCGGGTTGGTATAGAGAATTGTGCCGTTGATGTCGGTGATCACGACGGTTTCGGCCGCCTGCTCGACGGCCATGGCGAGCCGCGCATAAGATTGCTCGGCGCTCTTGAGTTTGGTGATGTCCACGTACGTTCCGAGCATGCCGATGATTTCCTGCTCGGAATCGCGCAGGGGTATCTTGCTCGAAAGCAGCGTGATGGTGTTGCCTTGGGGAGTCGTCTGGGATTCTTCGATGAGCAGTTTGGCGCAGCCGCTTTCAATGACCTGACGGTCATCGCTGCGATACGCTTCCGCCTGCGCCCGCCACCCCATCTGGAAATCATCCTTCCCGATGATGTCCTTTGGATCGGCAAATCCCGCATCGCGCGCGAAGGCCAGGTTACAACCCAGGTAAATGAGATTCTTGTCCTTCCAGAACACCCTCGCGGGCAGGGCATTGATGATTTCTCCGAGCATCTGCTGGGATGTGCGCAACATCTCTTCCTTCCGCTTGGGTCCGTGATTTCGCGGATGTTGCATTGAATCACTTTTTGGTCACCGGCCTGATACGCATTGCTGACAAACTCGACGGCAATTTTGCGGCCATCCCTCGTTTCCAGCGGCAGGTCGTGATAACGGACATACCCATCCTTTTGGAGCCGCCCCAGCATGGCATGATTGGACGCAAGGTCCTTGAATGGACTGAGTTCGCCGACGGTTTGGCCGACCATTTCGTGGCGGGAAAACCCCAGCAGCGTGATCAGGAATGGATTCACGTCGGTGATGCGGCCCGTGTCAAAGTCCAGAATCAGAATGCCATCCTGCGCCGTTTCGAACAACCGGCGATAATTAAGTTCGGAGACACGGAGCGCTTGCTCGGATCGCCCGCCATCGCCGGTCACCTTCCCATTTTGATGATTGATCATCATAACCCGCAACTCCACCAGCAAGAAGTTTTGGCTTGAAAAGCAAAATTTCTGGTTGAGTTGTGTCCGATATTAAGCCGGAAAAACGCAGGGACGCCATGGGGTGTTTACCCCATGGCCGCTTTGCTGAAGCCGACCCGAAACCCCAGATCGGAAGCGGGGCGGCAACGCCAATCGAGGCCGGTCCAATCGAGTGACGGAGTCCGGCTTTCAGCCCGCTTCAGGGTGATTCAAGGTTGGGCAATCGCTGTCGCTCGGGTTTTGTCGGATCGAAGCGGAATGAATTCCGCGTTCCGCCGGGTTGCGCAGCTGGTGACTGTATGGTGCCGGCCAGGAAATATTTATCGGTCCAGCACTTCTCTCACTTTGAAAGCCAGGGCACCCAGGGTGAATGGCTTTTGGAGAAAAGCGGTTTCGGACTCCAGCACGCCGTGACGCAGCACGGCCTTGGCCGTGTACCCCGACATATACAACAGCTTGATGCCCGGTTTCAAAGCGAGCATGCGTTCTGCCAGCCGGCGTCCGTTGATTCCCGGCAACCCCAGATCCGATACGAGCAGGTGGATGGCGCCTTGGCGCTTCTGGACCAATTGGATTGCCTCCTCGCCGTTGGCAGACTCCATCACCGTGTAGCCACAATTTTGGAGGCCGCGCCAGATCAGTTCCCGCAACCAGCTCGCGTCCTCCACCAGGATGATCGTTTCGCCGCCGCGCGGCATGTCCGCCGATTTTTTGCCAGGCGCTTCCGCTGCCTCGAACAGCCGCCGGTAAATGAGTTCGGTGGCACCCGGTGTCCTCGTCGTTGGGGCGCTGGCGGGCTCTATATATTGCAGCTTTTCTTTAAGAGTCATTCCCGGGTGTCCTTCGTGTCAACGACATGGTTTGGCCCACCAGTTCCGGTCGGCTGGAATGAAGTTTACCCGCTTTTGACAGTGGAGCGTCATGCTTTCCGGCTCCCGGGCTTGCGGGTGGTCACCGGATTTGAATTTCTCCGCCGTCATTTTGCCCTCGTTTTTTGATTTGATGGGAAACCCCCACCTTGACCGCGATGTAAGCATCGGTAACGGGTGGCAGGTCCAAAATGGTGATAAACTGCTCTCGTTCGGCATGCCTCCAGGCATAGCAGTGTTTGGCCTTGGGGTGGCCGGTCAGGTCGAAAACTTCAACCTTGCCGCTCCAGACCACTTCACCGTGAGATACTTCCTCCACATAGACGGATTTGCGCCAGGTCGCGCTGCAATCGTGTAATTGCATTATCGCCACTTGGAGGCGGGAAAGGTAATCAGTTTTCGCCACAGCGTTTAATCAGTTGTTGAATCGTCCACGCGCAGCTTTCGATGCCTCCGGCCCGCGCCGGCGTCATGCGGAGTGCGCGCTTGTGTTTTTTCAGGGCTTCCCAAACCTAAGCTGGCAGACCTGGTGGGCGCAATGGGGTGTTCACCCCAGGTGCTTATTGGGGAGTCAGCCCCGGTCACACCCGTGTCGGGGCTGGAGAATCGTCAACGAGATGGTGAATATTGAAACGGAATCATCCGGGCTGCAAGCCACCGGCGGATGGTTGGTTTCGCCAGTTTGGCAGCGAATCGAGTTGCTCGCGGGGACTGACGGTCGCGCGCAGGACCGTTCTGACGGTTTCCAACAATTGGCTGATATAAAATGGTTTGGCCAGCACGGCCACCGGTTGCAGCAACGGGTTTCGAGCCAGTTCCTCAGTGGGCAATCTGGCTGCCGCCATGATGACCGGCAGGGGCATGCGGGCGGCGCGCAACGTCTTGACCAGTTCAACGCCGGTCAACGTCGGCAGGCTGTGCTCGGTGATCAGGAGTTGGTAGTTGTTGCCCCGAAGCGCTTTCAAGGCGGCGGCGCCGTCTTCAGCGACGTCCACCTGGTAACCGGGACGGGCCAAGGCTTCGGTGTACAACCGGCACAGGTCACTGTCTTCGTCCACCACCAGAATGCGTGGGGGAGAGAGAAGCTTCGGGCGTGGCAGAGGTGCGCCAGCCAGCCCGACCACTGGCAATAGTTCATTACCTTTCATGGCATTATGAGCTTTCATATCAGCATAAGACTAGAATCGAACGCTGGCGGGTGCTATGGGGTGTTTTACCCATCTGCCATGTCTGACAATCCGACGTTTTTTCGCCCGGCAGAGGGTCAGGTCGTGGGCCGAGGTTGGAGCTCAAGGAAACCGGCCGGGCCGGTCGGGATGATCGCCGATCCACTGAACACCAAACTGCGAGGCAGAATCATCACCGCTGCAGATCATCGGCTGAGGACTGGCTTCGCCAGTCTGGCAGGGACTCGATGTGTCCGAAGGACATTGACGGTCGCGCGCAGGACTTTTGTGACGGTTCCCAACAACTCATCGACAGAGAAAGGCTTGGGCAGGATGGCCGCCAGTTGGAGTGACGGGTTTTTGGCCAGGTCCTCCGTGGGTAATCTTCCCGTGGACAGGATGACCGGCAGCGCCATGCGCGCTGAACGCAGCTTCCGGACCAGTTCAACGCCGGTCAGCTTGGGCATGTTGTGGTCGGTGATCAGCAGGTTGAAATCCTTGATCTGAAGGGCCTCCCAGGCGGCCGCGCCATCAGCCGCGGCGTCCACCTCGTAGCCGGAGTGAATCAGCACTTCAGCGTTGAGCTGGCAGATGTCACTGTCATCATCCACCACGAGAATGCGACCCAGTGGCTTCGTCAGGAATGGGGGCGGCAGGCTGGCCGGCCCTCCCGTCTGTAAAATCTTGATTGCTTTCATGGTATGAGACTTATAGGCCGGATTAGGTTGCCGCGCTATGGGGTGTTTCCCTGCCGGAGATTTCCCAGATGACTGAAACCCACCAGCCGGTGCCGCTCCTCATCCCACAGCCGGAAGGTGAAGGATTTGAGACTGGAGAGCAGGGTGACGGGCGGCACGGTTTGAAACAACGGTTCCGCCTGGTGGCACCGCTCCAGGTTGTAATTGGGTATCCGCGGGCTTAAATGATGAATGTGATGAAACCCGATGTTGCCCGAAAACCACTGGAGTATTTTGGGCAGTTTGTAGAACGAACTCCCGTGCAGCGCTGCCGCGAGATAATCCCACTGCTCGTGTCGCTGCCAGTAAACCCCCTCGAACTGGTGCTGCACATAGAACAGCCATACCCCGGTTGAGCCGGCCACCAGGATCATTGTCAACTGGATGGCCAGATACGCCTTGAGGCCGAAAACCTGGCTCAACCCGATGGCCATTCCTAATATCGCCAGATTGGTCCAATGCACCGACTGACGCTCGCGCCGGCTCGCTGGTTTTGGGCAAAACCGGTGCTTGATGACAAACAGGAAGAACGGCGCAATCACGAAAAGCACGAACGGGTTTCGCGCCAGCCGGTAGGCGAACCGTTTCCCGCGGGACGCTTCCAGATATTCCCGCACGGTCAATGTCCACACCGAACCCGGGCCGCGCCGGTCCAGGTCGCCCGACGCCGAATGGTGGATGGCATGTTCCCGGCGCCAGAGTTGATACGGGGTGAAGGTCAGCACGCCGGTGATGAATCCCCAGAAATCATTGGCCTTCCGGGATTTGAAAAACGAACCGTGGCCGCAATCGTGGTGAATGATGAACAACCGCACCAGAAATCCTCCGGCCAGGATCGCCAGCGGCAAAACCAGCCACCAGGACACCGCCAGGCTGAGGTAAATCAGATACCAGAGTGCGGCGTAAGGAGCGAGTGAGTTGACGACCTGCCAGACGCCGCGCCACCGGGAAGGTTGCTGGTATCGGACGACGATTTTCCGCCAGCCCGCAGTGTCGTTCGGGCCTTCCTCTGGCATGGGGCCTCGGATGTTTCCGGTTTGGAAGGACCTCTTCACGACAACAGAATAGGCCGATAAACACGCACCGGCCATGGGGTGTTCTCCCCATGTAAGATTTCCGGCGCTTACTCGCGACCAAGGCGGTCAAACCCGCAGTTGAAGGCTATGCCCGACCATCACTACTGCTCTGGGGTGAACACCCCATGGTTATTTCCAGGGTGCGGCTTCATAGTATTCCTGTCTTTATGTCCACGCATGAACTTGTGAAAACAGTTTTCGGCAAGGAAAGCCGGAGCGGCTTTCACAATTTCTTGACGGCGAAGCTCCCGGCTAGTCGCGCACCGGAGGCTGGCTTTGATGTTCTGGGCACAATCCTGGTGGTCGGTCTGTTAATGGGGATGGTGTTGATGATGCGTCTCATTCTGACCAATTGATTTATTCAGGAATCATGAGCGCCAACGTTCAAACCTCCAAGCCGGATATTCCATCGGACGATCCCTTGCCGCCCATTGGGGAACAGGTGCTGGTTCAAGCGGAAGGATTCAGATGCCTCGCGTTCCGGGACCGGGATGGCAAATGGCGAAATGCTTTCAGCCGGGATGAGCTGCAGGGCTCCATCCGGGTGATTCAATTCGACTGACCATTTCTTTCCCGGCCGCGGGATGCTAAATAATGGTCAACTGAACGCTGCTCTCGATGATGCCCGCGCTGATGGCGTAGCGCGTGAGACCGGCGGTGTCATGAATGTCGAGCTTCTGCATCAGATGCTCGCGATGTTTTTCGACGGTCTTCATGCCGATGCCCAGTTCCGCCGCCGTTTCCTTGTTGGCCTTGCCTTCCGCAATCAGTTGGAGCACTTCCATCTCGCGCGAAGTCAATTGGGCCGCCTTGGGGTTGAGTTTTCCGGCGCGGTCGGACGATTGCGGATTAAGACGATTGCGGCGTTTGGAAATGGAGGGGCTGAAAAACGTGTTCCCCTTTTGGATTTCCCGAATCGCCAGGCACACGTTATGAGAGGAGGTTTGTTTGAGCAGAAATCCCACGGCGCCGGACTCGGTGGCATTTTTGACATACGCGTCATCACTGTGCGCGGAGAGAATGAGCACTTTGGTGGCGGGAAGAACCTTGAGCAGTTGGCGGGTGGCTTCCAGGCCGTTGAGCCGGGGCATGGCAATGTCCATCAATACCACATCGGGCCGGAGTTTTTTGGCCATGGCGATCGCCTGGCGGCCGTCTTGCGCCTCGCCGGCCACTTCCATGTCAGCTTCCAATTCCAGCATCTTGCGAAATCCCTCGCGCACAATCGTATGATCTTCGGCCAGCAGAACAGTGATTCGTTTCATAGCTATTCAAAATTTGGTTTCGCGAAATTCATTGGCGCCCCCCCTGCGGTCCTTGCCGAAGGGAATCTGCGCCTGAATGGTGGTGCCCTTGCCGGGGGAGGATGCAACGTTGAATCTGCCACCGACCATCTCCAACCGTTCCCTCATGCCCAGCAGCCCGAGGTGTTTGCCGTCGTGGGCGTACAAGGCGCGCTCCACGTTGAAGGATTTCCCGTCGTCTTTTATCTTCATGCAAACGTGGTCCGGCAGTTTCTGGATGCTCACTTCCACCCGGCTGGCTTGCGCATGGCGGCCCACATTGGCGAGCGCTTCCTGCGCGACGCGAAAGAGCACCGTACGCTCGGCCGTGTCCAATTGTTCCACTGCCGCAAAGGCCGTCAAATGAGCACGCACGCCCGTGCGCTTGGAAAAGCCTTTCATGAACGAATGCAGGGCGGGAATCAACCCCAGGTCGTCCAACACCGTCGGGCGCAATTCCCGGGCAAACCGATGCACGATGTCCACCGATTTTTCCACCAGTCTTTGGGTGCTGGAAATTTTTTTCTGGAGGCCCGTGGTATTGCGCATGGACTCGGTTTTCAAGGAAGCCAGCCGGACATTGATGCCCGTCAAGGTCTGGGCGATCTGGTCATGCAGTTCGCGGCTGATCATCTTGCGCTCTTCCTCCTGGGCCGACAGCAGCTGGCGGGACAGCAGCCGCATTTGTTCCTGCATGTGATGCGACTGCTCCAGCAATTGGCTGTAGTGTTGCTCGCTTTTCCGGAGGGATTTCTCCACCAGCTTGCGCTGGATGATTTCCTTCTGTAACTCCCGGTTGGACGCGGCCAGATCCACACTGCGCTGGTTGAGCGTCCGGATCATCCGATTCAAATGGGCATTGGCCTCCTGTGCCGTGCGATGCGTTTTCTCGATCGGGGTGATGGCCTCGGCAAAGAATTTTCCCGCGCGCCGGATCATTTCCGCCCGGGTGCCGGGGGAGTAGCCCGGCAACACCAGCGTGATTAAGGCCTGTTCATGAAACAGGGCCAGGTCCAGCGTCTCCAGCCCCAGGGCCATCGCCCGGCGTCCCAGCGCCTGCGCCGGTTGCAGGTCCGAGTGTGGACCTAGCTTCAGGTTTTGGCGCAGCGCCACGACATATCGTTGCGACAGCCCGTATAATTTACGTCCCATGTTACGTCCTGTTGTGAATATCAAATTCACGAGCAAACCGTTTTATGCTCCTCACTGATTTATCCACCAGCCGTTGCGTGTTGACAATCTCTTTTTTGAAGCCGCCGGCGTTGATGGCAGCCTCCTTTTTCAATGTCAACAGCCGGACGTTGATGCCCAGCAACGTCTGGGCAATCTCGTCTTGCAGCTCGCGGCTGATCTGCTTTCGCTTGTCCTCCTGCGCGGATATAATCTGGTGGGTCAGGCGCTGCAGATGCTTCTGCAGGCGGCACGATTCCTCCAAAAGTTTCCGGGAATGTTCTGCGCTTTTCTTGAGGGCCTGCTCCACGGTCTTGCGCTGGACAATGCCCTGTTTGAGGGATCGGTGGGATGCCGTCAGGTCCACCGAGCGTCGCTCCAGCGTCTGGCTCAATCTGCTCAGGCGGACGTTGGTCTTGAGCGCAGCGCGATGTGTTTCCTCGATCGGGGTGATGGCCTCGGCAAAAAAAACCTGCGCCCGTTTGACGACCCCGTCCCGGCTGCGTGAGGCTTCCAGGGTGGCGAGGGCGTCCTCATGAATCCGGGCCACGTCCAGCGTCTCCAACTTGAGAGCCGCCGCCTCGCGTCCCAATTTGCGCGCCGTTCCGCCCGGCGGGATCACCCGCGGGCTTTGCCGCAGGTGCTTTTGCAGTGCCGCCACATATCGCTGTGACAACCGGGCCAGCTTTTGTTTCATGTTGTGCGTCTGATTCAGGCGCAACCCCCCGGTATGTTTGATCTCTCCAGGGTGGGCTGCTAGCGCGAAACAAACATCAGGCATTTGTCACAATCTGTATATGGGGTGAACACCCCATGGCGAACTTCCCCGTTTAATGACACGGACGCGCTGCGGCGCGGGCATTTCCCAATGCTCGCTGGCAGCTTCATGAATGACTTCGGGTGACCTCCATGGGAAAGTCAGCCGGTGTCATGCTCACCCAACCAATCAGCCCGGCCGGGGAAACCGGGCGCCAACACCTTTCTCAAATGCCGTCAAATGGCAGGAACCCCGCCGGTCTGTGGTAGGGGTTATACCCCATATCCAGGGACCGGCCCATCGGGTAACGTGCCTGCAACAATAGGAAGAATTAGTGATGGATGAAACTGACTTTGCTTTCTGGCTGACGCTGGCGGGAACCCTTTGCTGGGTTGTTTGTTTTTGGTGGATGCACAGGATTTCGACCAGGCAGAATGCCTTTCTGGATCAGCTTCACGCGCAGGGCAAACGCATCGAAAAGTTATCCAAGCTCGAACACGACCTCATCAAGGAAGTGCAACCGCAGGTCGGCGAGATCAAGGAGGGAATGGACGCGATGGTTGCCGCCGTGAAGGAAAATGTCGGGAACAACTCCCCTGCATCCAAAACCAAGTAGGTGCATCCAATATTTTTTTTTGGCGGATGGCTCAGGCCGGAATGGATGAGGTGCCCGGCGAAGACAGATCAGCTTGCCCTTCAGACTGCAGAATAATTGCACCGGTTGCTTCAGCAACGCTCGACAACATTAATGACGTCGCGTAATTCCCCGCCGGTAAAGTAAGATTTCCACGTGCCATCATTGTCAAAAACCGCCACACAACGGTAATCATTGCATTGGACCACATACGATTTCCCTATTTCTGGTGGTTGTTCCGTGGTTTGATTTAGGCAATTTTCATTCACAAGCCAGGTTATGCCTTTTCAAACGCGGACGGCAATGGGGTGTTTACCCTATGCGAGAGGAACAACATCATTTTTTGCGGCTACCGGGGCAATTGCCAGAGCGCCTGACTGCGGAACAGGCGGCGTGGGTGCTGAATTGCCAGCCGCATGACATGCCGGTCTTGATGGCTGCGCGACGGCTCGAACCGGTGGCCAATCCGCCATCCCCGGCGTCCAATTCATTGTCGAGGCGAAACTGCTGGAACAGGTCATCGGCCGGACCTGGCTGGCACAAGTCACAAATATGCGTTGAACCAGCATTGGCAGAAAAGGCCAGCAAGAAAAAACGTCTGCGGATGGCTCGCCGAACGGTCATGCCCCGCCCGCCAGCGTGGCAATGGCAGGACGATTGGTGAATGGCGGCGGCTGACTCGGGTTCATTTGTCCCGGATAAGGCACATTCGGCTGTTGAGGCTGCAGTTGTCCCGGATAAGGCTGGTTTGGTTGTATCGGTTGGATTTGCCCGGGTTGAGGCACATTCGGCCGTTCAGGCTGTATTTGTCCCGGATAAGGTTGGTTTGGCTGTACCGGTTGGATTTGTCCGGGTTGAAGCTGATTCGGTTGTCCCGGTAGAATCGTTTGCCCCGGCTGAACCGGCGCCGGTATCACCGCCACAGGTTGTCCCGGTTGCAGGGGAGGCGGTCCCGGCTTAAAAGTTTGTCCCGGCAAATTCAAAACGAAGATCATATTCATAATCGTCAGAGACAGCATCGTTCGCATATTTTTACTTTTCATAAATTTTCCGTTTGTGTTGAGTCGATGCCAGCGTGTTCTGGAGTCTGGCTTTTCGACTCAACTCAATCTACGAGCCGCGCCGATCGTTTGCCATGGGGTATAACCCCTACTCCGGACAAGCCAGGTTCCATTCTTTGGCCGGCCTTTCGGGGGGCGGTGGCACCCGCAATCCTCGGCAGGGTTGCGCAGCAAAACCAGTTTGAGCAGTCCCGGCTGAACCGGGCTTCGAACCGCGGTAGGGTTACACCCCATAGGAAAAGCCAGGCCCATCGCGTAGCGTGCTGAAAAGTGATGGTGAATACCTTGCCATCCAAAACGAAAGACAAACGCTATGCATCTATTATTACTCTCACCGGTTCTTGCCAGTGGCATCTGGATTGGCGGCGGCGTGGGCGGGCTCGTTCTCGTCATCGTCGTTGTGGTTCTTTTGCTCCGCTAACCATTGGCGGTTCCGCCGAAGACTTTGCCATTATGAAAATCTTGTTTACGGCGGAAGCGATTTCCAGGGGCGGACGTTCGGGAACCCTTCAGACCCCGGACGGGTTGCTGAATGTCACCCTGGGAAATCCGTTGGAGCAAGGCATCGAGAAACGCGGTCCCAATCCCGAGCTGTTGTTTGCGGGCGCCTATTCCGCCTGTTACCACGGCGCCTTGGTCAACGCCGCCAAAAAGCTCGGCACACCGGTCAAGGATTCCACGGTGCGGGCCTTGGTGAGCCTGATCGAGGATGGGCAGGGCGGCTACCATCTGGCGGTGGAATTGCATGCGCAACTCCCCGGAACCGATCGCGTCCAGGCTCAACACATCATGGCCGCCGCTCATAAAACGTGCCCGTATTCCAAAGCCCTGCGCGGCGATAATACCGTCAAGCTGATGGTGGACTGACCGGCGGAGTCAGCCCGCGGGCTGAGAAAACATTTTTTCCGTCACGTTGGCGGCGAATCAAAACAAAAAATATAAAATCACAAACCATTATGACCACACTCGAAATCAAAGGCGACTGGAACATCACCCGGGGCAAGCTGAAACAGAAATGGGCCAAGCTTACGGATAGCGATCTCCAATACGCCGAAGGCAAACAGGAAGAACGGGTTGGCCGGATTCAGAAGCGCACGGGAGAAACGCGCGAAGCGGTTGAAAAGGCGATCCAGGAATTCTGCTCCTCCTGCGGCTGCAATTGAGCCACCGCCCCAAGCTGGGCATGCTCCAAAGGCGAAAGCACCGAATATGAAAGACCCGGTCTATAAACTTATCGAACTCACCGGCACCTCGACCACTGGCGTCGAGGACGCCGTTAACCAGGCCATCAAACGCGCGCACAAAACCATCAATAACCTGTGCTGGTTCCAGGTGATTGAAACGCGCGGCAACATCAACCGGGGAAAGGTGCATCACTGGCAGGTGACCATCAAGGTCGGCTTCACCGTGGAAGATTGAATGCCGCCGGCCCGGGGAATCTGCGGATTGATTTTAAATATTTATGACCAGGGAAAACATCACCACGGGATTGAATATCACCCGCGAGCGGATGATCCAACTCTTGAACGGGGATCTGGCGGGAGAATACCAGGCGATCATTGCCTACACCGTGTACAGCCAGGTGCTGAAGGGCGCCGCGTACACCGACATTGCGCGGGAGCTGGAAGCGCACGCCGGGGAAGAGCTGGCGCATGCCATAAAAATCGCCAAACAGATTGATTATCTGGGCGGCATGCCGGGCGTGACGCCCAAGCCGGTCAAAACTTCAAATGATCCGGTCGAAATGTTGCGCGCCGATCTGGAGAACGAACGGGCCACGGTGGGGCGTTATCGCGAGCGCATCCACCAGGCCGAGGCGATGGGGGAATTTGCGTTAAGCGAGACCTTGCGCGCGATCATCGTGCAGGAGCAGGAGCATGAAATCGATTTGAGCGCGGCATTGGACATCAACGTGCCTCCCGCCAAGGCGCCGGCCAATCAAAAAAATGGTCACGACCGGGTAAAGGACCGCCATGCCACAAGGTGATAAATCCAGTTACACTGACAAACAGAAGCGTCAGGCGGCACACATCGAAGCCAGTTACGAAAAAAAAGGCGTCGGCACGAAAACCGCGGAAGCACGAGCCTGGGCCACCGTAAACAAACTCACCGGCGGCGGCAAAAAAAGCGGCTCCGGGAGAAACCAGAAATGAGCTCTTACCATGAATATCAAGAAAGCAGCGACAGATTATCCCATCCTGAAGGTCCTCGCGGAACGCTGGAGTCCCTATGGCTTCGAAGAACGGCCCGTGTCGGAGGCCGATCTCCGTTCGTTGTTTGAGGCGGCGCGCTGGGCGGCGTCCTCCTACAATGAACAACCGTGGAACTATCTGGTGGCCATCAAGGAAGACTCCCAGGAGTTCGGACGACTTCTGTCCTGTCTTGAGGAGGCAAACCAGGCATGGGCCAAGGCCGCACCGGTGCTGGTCTTGGGCGTCGTCAATTTGCGATTCGCCAAGAACAACCAGGATAATCGGGCTGCCGTGCACGACCTGGGTCTGGCCGCCGGAAACCTCTCGGCGGAGGCAACGGCGCGAGGTCTCTCGGTCCATCAGATGATCGGCATCCTCCCTGACAAGGCGCGGGAGATTTATCAGATACCGGAGCATTTCGAGGCCTGGACGGCCATGGCCATCGGATACAAAGCCGACCCGGCCAAACTGCCGGATGCCCTGAAGGAGCGCGACCTGACGCTCCGGCAGCGAAAGCCCTTGAGCAAGTTCGTGTTCACCGGCCATTGGGGACAACCGTCTCCGCTCGTGCTGAAACGTGACATCTGATGCCCGGGCGCCAGGGCCACGCAGAAACAAGATTTATTTGCAGTGTAGCCCCAAGAAGTAAACAAATATGAGATTGTCCTTAAAACCGCATCACCTCAAGCGCTACAAGGACATTGCGTTGCTTTTTTGGAAGTATGGCCATGCCGATCTGGCCAGGGAATTTGCCAGCGAAGCCGCCGGTGATGAAAAAGCCCCTTTGCCTACCAAACCCGGCCGGCCCGTGCCGGAAGAATTGGCCGACGATTTGGAAAAAATGGGGCCGACCTTCATCAAATTCGGCCAGTTGCTTTCCAGCCGCGCCGACCTTTTGCCGGCATCCTATCTGAAGGCGCTCGCGCGTTTGCAGGACAAGATCAAGCCGTTTCCTTACGCCGAAGTGGAACAAATTGTCGCAAGCGGACTCGGCGTCCGTATCTCCAAGGCGTTCTCATTTTTTGAAGAAAAACATCTGGCCGCCGCGTCGCTCGGACAGGTACATCGCGCCGCCTTGCGCGACGGGCGTCCCGTCGTCGTGAAAGTGCAGCGCCCGGAAATCCGCAAACAAATCGCGGAAGATTTTGAAGTGCTCGAGGAAATCGCGGACTTTTTTGACGAACATACCGATATTGGCCGCCGCTATCGTTTCGGGAAAATTCTCGCGGAACTCAAAAGCTCCATTTTGCAGGAACTGGATTACCAACGGGAAGCGTCCAATCTGACCACGCTGGCCGCCAATCTGAAGGAGTTTACGCACCTGCTCGTTCCGCTGCCCGTGCCCGATTACAGTTCGCGCAGCGTGTTGACGATGGATTATGTCAGCGGCGCAAAAATCACCGCGCTAAGTCCCATCGCGCAATTGGACATGAACGGCGATGTTCTGGCCGAGGAACTTTTCCAGGCGTATCTGAAACAGGTGCTGGTGGACGGCTTTTTTCATGCCGATCCGCATCCGGGCAACATTTTTCTCACCGACGACGGCCGCGTGGCGTTGCTGGATCTGGGCATGACCGGGCGGGTGAATTCAAGCATGCAGGAAAATCTATTGCGGTTGTTGCTGGCCATCAGCGAAGGCAACGGTGATGAAGCGGTGAAAATTGTCCTGCGCATCAGCGAAACCGCAGATGACTTCGATGAGGCGGAATTCACCAAGAAAGCGACGGAATTTGTTTCCGAACAGCGGAACCAGACCTTGAACCGCCAGGACGTGGGAAAAGCCTTGATGGCCGTGTCCCGAGCGGCGGCCGAAACCGGACTTTATGTTCCCACTGAATTGACCCTCCTGGGAAAAACCCTGCTGCAACTGGAGGGGATCGGGAAAATTTTATGTCCGAATTTCAATCCCAACGCCTCGGTGCGCCGGAATGTCGCCGAAATCATGACGACCCGGATGCGCCAGGCCGCCACACCGGGGCATTTATTGGGATCGTTTCTCGAAATGAAGGATTTTGTTGGCGGCCTGCCGGGGCGCGTAAACAAGATTCTCGATGTCGTGGGCAATTCGGACTTGGAAGTAAATGTCAAAACTCCCGACGCGCGGTATTTGCTCAACGGCTTCGAAAAAATCGCCAATCGGGTCACTGCCGGCATTATTCTCGCGGCGCTGATTGTCGGGGCGGCGCTGATGATGCGAATCGACTCCTCATTCCGGATTTTTGGCCAGCCCGGCATCGCCATGATTTGTTTGTTGATCGCCCTGGGTGGGAGTGGCTGGCTGGTTCTGGGCATTCTTTGGAAAGATTACCAGGAAAAGCGCAAGCGGAAGGAGTGAACCTCCCCATACCATCCTGAACCGAAATTGGAAGTGGAGTGCAAAATGAAAGGGCCGTAAGCCCGACAGAGGATGGCCCAGGGCAGGCGAAGTGAAACGAGCACCTCCGGTGGTCGCCAGGAAAGCATGCCGAATCTCCCGGAACCAAGACCGCTCCAAACTGCGTCGGTCGCAGGCGACTGTCGGCGGTGACCTAATCAGGTAGGGACGGCGCGCTGCGCCGTCCGCGTCGCGTTCAGCGGCGCTGGGGGTGAGATGTGGAATTTGGGTGAAGATGTGATTCATTTCGCCCGCTGCTACGCGGGCGAGGACATCGCAGCGCGATGTCCCTACCACCCAATTGGGACGCCGCCCGACTGTCCGAACGATTGACTTCCGATATGATGACGTCAAAGGAACGCATTGGAAGAAGGTATGGCTTTCAATGGTCGAGGATTGATGTGGCCGCGGCGGAAGTTGGCTTCATGAAATTCCTGGTAGGGTTACACCCCATAGCCAGGGGCCGGCTCACGGCCCAAGATGTCGCCTGTAAAACCAAAAACACCAAACGAAGAAAAACATTATGACCCGGAACGATGCCATCGTGGCAATCTATAAATCCCACCTCGAAGCTGAAACCGCCGTCAAGGAACTGCAACAGTCCGGATTTGACATGAAGAAACTTTCGATTGTCGGACGCGACTATCACACGGATGAACACGTGGTTGGCTACTACAACACCGGGGACCGCATGAAACAATGGGGAAAACTGGGAGCCTTCTGGGGCGGGATTTGGGGATTATTGTTCGGTTCCGCGTTCTTTATGGTTCCGGGTGTCGGGCCGTTGCTGGTCGCAGGGCCGCTGGTCGGCTGGATTATCGGGGGACTGGAAGGCGCGGTGATGGTGGGCGGCTTGAGCGCGATTGGCGCCGGACTCTTCAGCCTGGGCATCCCGAAGGACAGCATTCTGCGATACGAGACCGCCCTCAAATCCGGCAGGTTTGTCTTGATCGCCCACGGCTCCGCCGAGGAAACTGCGCGCGCCCGGGAGATCATTGACCACACCAACCCCGAGACGCTGGACGAACATAAGGCTTCACCCACCCACCCCGCGCCGCAACTCGTGGGGGCATGATTTGGCGCAGAACACAACCACTCAAAGAACACAAACAAACAAAATCACCATTATGAATAAAAAAATTCTAGTCGGAGGAACCATCCTGATGCTGGCCGTAAAGTCAGTGTTGGGTCAGGACAATGCAACCAACAACCCGGGTCCCAATGATGACCAGGGCAGAATTTATCGAGCCAACGAACTGTCCGTGGACGCGTTCGGAACCGGCTCGCTTGGGGCATACACCATTAATCATGTTTCCAATGCGCGAGTCCGGCACAATATCCGGTTTGGCGCCGGAGCGGGGATTAATTATTTCTTCACCCGGAACCTTGGTATTGGCGGCGATGTTTATTCGGAAAACACCACCGGAGCCTTTATTGACAGCACTTCGGGCAATTTGATTCTGCGTATTCCGCTGGGCGAGAGTGGATTGGCTCCCTACATCTTTGGCGGTGGCGGTTACCAGTTCGATCTGACCAAGGCGGCTTTTGGTCAGGCTGGTGCCGGCCTGGAATTTCGTTTCACCCCGAATGTGGGATTATTCGTTGATGCCCGCGGGGTGGTGCCGGACAAGGCGAAATATTACGGCGTCGGCCGGCTCGGCATCCGTTTCGCTTTCTGAACCAGGCATGGAACAACCCTGAAACGAAAGACGAAAATACCACCATGAAAAACACAACCCTATTTCTGGCCCTTCTTTCCCTCGCCGCCCTTGCGGTGGGCTGCGATAAAGCGCAGACCACCTCGCAGCAGCTGGACAAGGTCAAAACCGAGACGACGCAGGCCGCGCAGGATATGAAGGATTATACCTTCGCGCAAAAGGCTGAATTCGTCAAAGATATGCAGGCCCAGTTGGACGCGCTCAACCAGGATCTGGACCAACTCTCCGCCAAAATCGACAGCTCCAGCGACGCCGTCAAGGCCGAGGCCAAACCCAAGCTCCAGGCGTTGCACGATCAGGCGGCACAGTTGAAGCAACAACTGGCCGATGCCCAGAACGCCGACGAGTCCACCTGGGACAGCGTCAAGACCGGATTCCAGAAGGCCTTTGAAGCGACCAAGGACGGTTTTCAACAGGCACGCCAGTGGGTGAGCGGCAAAATCGCGGCCTGAACCACATTCATACATGAAAATGCACGGTAGGGTTACACCCCATGGCGAAGAGCCCGCCGGCAGCATAGCGTATTGGTCGTCGTTATAAACAAAACCGAATCACAACAACCGAAAGAAAAATACCATGAAAATGAAATCAACCTATCCGCTCGCGCTCAGTATGTTTGCGGGCGCCCTGTTAGTCACCACCACCTCCGTACGTGCCTCCAGTACGGACAGCCGCATCGAGTCGTCCGCTGACAGCTCGTACGTGTTCAAAACCGTCCTCAAGGACGATTCCATCACGACTGAATCCAAGAACGGTATTGTCACCCTGACCGGAACGGTCGCCGATGCGAACCACAAGTCCCTGGCCCAGGACACCGTGGCCGGTCTGCCCGGCGTCGTAAGCGTGGATAATCAACTGCTGGTCAAGGGCGAGCAACCGGCCGAACATTCGGACACTTGGATTGGTTGGAAAGTGAAATCGGCGCTTCTGTTCCATCGCAACGTCAGCGCCACGGGGACGACGGTGTATGTGAAGGACGGGGTCGTCACCTTGCAGGGTGAAGCGAGCAGCATGGCGGAAAAGGAACTCACCACCGAATACGCCAAGGACGTTGATAATGTCAAAGACGTCGTTAACGACATGACGATTGCCAAGACTCCGGCCGCGCCGGATGCCACGGTCAGCGACAAAATCGATGACGCCTCCATCACGGCTGAAGTCAAGTCGTCGTTGCTGTCGCATCGTTCAACCAGCGCGCTGCATACCGGGGTTTCGACCGCGGATGGCGTGGTCACCTTGAGCGGCGTTGCCAAAAACGATGCCGAGAAGAGCCTCGTCACCAAGCTGGCCACCGACATCAACGGTGTGACCAGCGTGATCAACAACATGACCATCTCCGTACCGGTGGCCAAAAACTAAACTGTCAACCCGCTGCCGGCTGGCGCGAAAACGCGCCCGTCGGCAACCGGCCAATTTTTTTGTGTTATACACCATTGCGGCAATATTGCTCATTTTGTGGCTGCTGGGGCTGGTGACCGGCACCACGATCGGCGGCTTCATTCACGTCCTCCTGGTCATCGCCATCGCGGTGGTTCTGCTTAGAATCATCTCGGGCCGGAAACCGGTGCTTTGATTAATTGGCCGCCAGAGAAAATAATTTAAGAATTGAATATGAACACCAAAACCATCATTGCGGGCCTGTTGATCACCCTGGGCATTGTCGTGCTCGCTTACTCAGGCATCACCTTCAAGACTCCGGGAACGCCGGTGGAGTTTCTCGGCATGCACATTCAAACCACTGAAAGCCACTTCATACCGCCGGTGGTTGGAGCGCTTGCGCTCGTCGGTGGGATTGTGTTGTTGGTTGTGAAACCCAGGCAGGCCTGATGTGCGGAGCGGAAGCCTGTTCCGTTGGTTCAGTCGAACCGGTCGTCGTTTATGAACATGCTAAAGCTCATTTGCCTGACCGTCTTCCAATGGGTTAAACAGGTTTGCCTGCTTCCTCAAACGGTTGCCAATGCCATCAAAGAAAGACGGCGGCAGGGGGTTCGAAATGAACACGAAGCCGAACGGCTCGACAGGATCCGCAACCCTTCAAAGTATCTGGGGAAGTGATTATCTCCCAATTCCGAACCAAACCAACCGGCACATCCTCGCTATGAACGGATGGGTTCGTGGTTACTGCTGCAAGATTCGATAGAAGCGATAAGGGAAGTTTGTGGCTTGTGGATCAAAGAGATTGAACACGTTGGAGGGCGCCAGATTTGTGCTGAGCGGGACCCAGTTTACGAAATTG